>Ga0326728_10001374_pt1 | contig 86582 bp, 79 predicted proteins | sample MB3enrmetagenome_FD_207602 | JGI IMG/M metagenome (GOLD analysis project Ga0326728, IMG submission 207602) | Lab enriched peat soil microbial communities from McLean, Ithaca, NY, United States - MB31MN | ecosystem: Environmental > Terrestrial > Soil > Wetlands > Peat | place: USA: New York...
GCTACGATTGTCACTTCCAGCATCCCAACCGCGCCATCAGGAGGTAATGAACTGCAATACCAAGATTGGCTTGAAGCCTTATCGTGGATGCGTTTGAACACACCTCCAGACTCTATTGTTTTCGCATGGTGGGATTACGGCTACTGGATAACAGCACTTGGTGATCGTAGTACAATTGCGGACAACGGAACTCAAAACTCGACGCAGATAGCAGTGATCGCCCAAACGTTCCTCGACAATATTTCGATGGCAATACCCAACCTTCAACGTTACAATGTCTCGTATGTGGCAATATTCATCACCCCCTCGGGTGGAAGCTCAGGGGGCTGGCAGGGATTCGGTGAGGACGGTAAATGGTATTGGATGGCACGAATCGGCAACAACACCATGTGGAACAAATACCAAATCACCTTCGTCGAAACAAGCACAAACCCTCAGACGGGGGCAAGCGATTACGCACGAATAATCAAAGACCCTGCAACGAACAAGGTCGTAAGTAACGACTCAATCACAACCAGCGCGCAGCTCAACGCGGATTCGATGTTGGGCTACATGATGACCATAACAACGACAAATACTCAAACGACACCCTCACCATACCTCACTCAGGTATTCCAGTCGACAAACAAATTCGTATACTTGTTCCAAGTGAACTACATCAAATCAGCTTCCATAACAATGCAACCAGTCAGAACACCGATTGCATACGGCACGCCGGTGGTCATGTCAGGAAGCATAACTGATACTAGTGGAAAACCACTCTCCTCGCAACCTGTGCAAGTCGTCTTGGAGTCGTCTGTTGATAGCGGCCAGTCGTGGCAACAAATTGGGACTGTTGCTGCTGCACCAAGCGGCGCGTATAACTATACGGCGGTTCCGGACGCGGGCACTTACCTAATCCGTGCCCATTACTTGGGCACCGCAGCATACAGTGAAGTCACCTCAACCCCCGAACCGCTAGTCGTCACAAAATCGAACGCCACCCTAACCCTTTCAACTTCACCCTCAACATTCAACGTAGGTCAAAACATCACAGTTACTGTATCACTTTCACCCTACGTCACAGGCACAAACGTAACAATTGGATACACTTTCGACAACAAGACATTCACCCCGATCAATACGATACTCATGACCTCACGGACAATGAGTTTCACCTGGAAAGCCGATGTCCCCGGTACTTTCACGCTAGTTGTTGCTCTGCAGGGCAGTGTAAATTACAACCCTGCCATAGCATACCTCACAATACGCAGGTCGTAAGTAAAGAACAGGATTTCTGGGCGGATTAGTCAGGTTCTAAAGTTTTGTCTGGCTGACGAAGCTTCGCGTATTTGTCGTGAGGCGAGAACCTCGAGGGCTGTGGGCTGACCGTTTGTGCTCCACATTTAGGGCAATTCGTTTTCATTGTATAGGTTTTGCAACTGGGGCATTTTCTTATGAGCCACTTCAACCTAGTTTGCGTCCTTCGCCGCCGAGGCCCTTGATCGCGCTTAATGCTTCCTCCATGGCGAGGTTCAGTGTTGCCTGAGCGTCCGTTATTTCCTTGCTTCTAACCTCAAACCGGTATTTCGGGGATCCAAGCGTGTACACTTTGATCGTGGTCCCGCGTGATTTCTTGACCTTTTTCGCCCCATGCAAGGCTTGTCGAATCGCTTCAACGCCTTCAGTCTTTACGCATGTCAGTTCTACGGTGCCTGTGACCTTAGCCTTCTCCAGCCTGATCTTGCTTCTAGCCACCTCAGTTAGTGCCTTTGCCCAATCCTCACCTATTCCGAGCTTGGTGAACGTTTCTTCTCCTTCATCCGTTGCTTCTTCAAACGCGTCGAAGGGGTTATCGAATTTCTCGTAGATCACGTCTCTAATCTTTGCTACGTCTTCGTCGCCGACTTTCAGTCGTTCAGCTGCACCTTTGATTATAGAGTCTGCCTTCTTCACCTTTTTCCATTCAAGCATCTTCTCTGACTTTTCGCGGCCAGTGACTCTGCGGAGTGAGAGGTCAACTTGGAAGCGTTGGGGGTTTACCCGTAAGACTTTCAGGACGAGTTTTTGGCCTTCCCTCACGTGGACTCGAATGTTCTTTACGTATGTGCTTGCGATTTCTGAAATGTGAATTAATCCCTCGACGCCGTCGTACTCGTCGAGTTTGACGTATGCCCCGTAATCGACAACACGTGTGACGCTGGCTACTACTAGGTCGCCGACTTCAGGGTATTCAACGGGGCTGGACATCGGTTTTCGCCAATTTATCCGAGGATTTGAACTACTTCCGACTTGAGCGTTGCCTTTCCGCCAGTAGGGTCGGCTAGGACTTCGTTGCAGACGGAGCAGTGCGGGGCGAGGGATGGCCTGTCAAATATGACTTGTTCATTCCCGCACTTCGAGCACTTGACTCTGATGAAGTTACTCTGAGGTTTCGGGATTAATTCTCCTTTGACCACTTCTCATTCCCAGCCCAGTGAAGAAATTATCACACAGGAACCATGCAACATAAGTGTTATGCCTCAGCTAACCGATGACCGAGCAGAATCGCTTGAAGAAGGGTGGATGGTGGTTAGGTGATGTCTAGTTTGCGAAGCCTAATTCCGAATCTGAAGGTTGCGGAGTCGCAGGTTCGGCAGGTAAGTTTGATCAACTGCTTCTTCGTGGTCTTAGCTGTCCTTTTGAGTTTCGGAAACTTCTGGCCACCATATCCATGTTCGTCACGTTCGTGACGCCTGTTGCCGACGGCCATTGCCCTGTCCTTACCTTTCTTGTATATCGACACTTGGTGATCAGTATGAGTTTTGCATTTTGGGCAGTAGGTCCTCATTTCTTTAGGTGCTTTCATACTGATCGGCTCGGGTTCGCTACTAGCCCTGCGCGTTCTATTTATTGTTGATGGCGGTCTGCGTCATCTTTTTCGCGGTTTTGTGAAAGTTTCTTACCTCAATTTCTTTCGCGGCACCTTGCTTAACCAACGCCTGCGCATTTTGGTTAGGCAGAGAACCTACGTCTTCTTTCTTGTAGGGCCCGTAAATCTTCAAGTCAGTCCCAACTATTTCGGGTATGTCTTGCAGAAATCTTACAGCTGACAATTCAATTCCTTCCTCAGGGGTGGAGTTAGCGGTGCCAGTAGGCTCGTTTCTTCCTTGTTCGAAAGCTTGCAGTGAGTCGTCGATACCTTTGACAAGGTTCCTTTCTTCCTCCGTTAAACCTGTGGCGTCTACGCCGCCGTGATGTTTTGTGATACTGACGAGTTTTTGAAGTCTTGTCTCCTTCAATTCCTGTAGAAGCCTGGTGACGACTTCCTTTTCCTTCAGGGCGAGGCGACCTTGGAGTGTGTGCGCATCCAAGGAGGCGGAATCTTGTTCCAAACCGCTTAGGTAAGTTTGCACTCTCTGATAGAAGTCGTTTGCGAGAGGTTGAGTCTTCTCAGAGGTTTTCTCAGACTTCCATGCCTTGTACAGCTCGTTATACAAGCCTAGTTCACCGGAGATGCAACGCCTTTTGCGACGAGCAGTACAGCAGCCGCAAGTGGCAATTCAACTTTCTGATCGGTGTATGGGCCGAAGGTTTGATCCCGAAGCCGAAGTTCAGGCGCTTCTGTAATCTCAACTTTCTGTGTGCCTTCAAAAACGACGGGTTCATAGAATGGGTCAAATTCCTCTAAGCGGTCTAGCTTGACCATTGTGGCTTTCAGGCCTGTCTTTCCGTTTAGCGTGCCCGGCATTCTGATCAACCTGTGAACGTCGGTTGTGACGACGGTGTCGATCTTCGCCGGTAACGCGACTAGGCTCACCGCTTTTTCAACGATGTTTCGCCAGATTTTCTCGTTGATTCTCCACTTATCCTGAAATGAGCTCCACAACATCTTCCTCGACCATTCTGTCCTAATTCGTTGACGGTCGTTCAGGATTTGAGCAGCTGCGCCACGCGTGAAGCCAAGCTCAACCAGCGAGTTTTGATCCCACTCCGTGAGAATCTGGTACACACCCCGCGCTAGTCTACCCCGCCAACCTAGATCAGTTAGGTCTGGGCCAACTATGATTGGGTGTTTGCTGTCGAATAGGTCCTGGTATAAACCTTGTTCGGCCGGGTCGAGCCCCAGCGCCATAACGTAATCCACTATCTCTCTCCTTTGGACGTCGTCTAAGGTCTTCAAACTGTCCGAGACTATGTGGAGGTGGTATCCCCTGTGGCCTGAAAAGAAAAGATGCATTTCATTCGATTTGATTCCGAAATCTTCCGCGAGAAATTCCAGGAGCTTTAACACTTCCTCCTTAGCTGCGATGAGGCACCGGTCGCAAAGCCACGCTTTCTCATCGATCTTTTCATTTCCACACTTAGGGCACTTCAACGGTTTCTTTCCCCTCCGCGTTTCTTTGCAACTCGTGCAGACCCACATGTCATGCTTCTCCTTGCATGGAGTATCGATGTGGTCTGCGTCGACATCGAAAACCACATCCGAGCCTAGCCACCCTTTTCTTTCCATCTCAAGCTCAGGGTGCTGATAATACGCTGTGGAGTAGTAAACGTCGGAGGGCGACAGTGACAACAGTAAGTTCGTGAACACGGTGAAATCATTGAACGCCTTATGCCTCACCATTACACGTTCGCGGAAGAGTAGAAAACCGAATTCGCGCTCTACCATCGACGGGGGAGGCGTAAGCGAGGCAACACTTCCCTTATAGTATTCTTGGAATTTGAGTTTAAGGAATTCGAAGCGTTGCGTCTGTGTATTAGCCTGCAAATTCTTCCCATCGATTCCGTAGATTCTCAGATCTTCGCGAATATCGTGTGGGAGCGTCGAGCATATAGCTTTAGCATGCGCTCAGTTCATAAGCGGGGCACCAGACTAATTTGAATGGTTGATTGAGATGAGTGAAGGCTACGTAAAGGTAGGCCAAGTTGCCGATTTTCCTGCTGGATCTCTCAAGAAGGTGACGGTGGGTGTGGATGACGTGGTTGTCGCCAGCGTTGGAGGTAAGCTGTATGCAATTACGGACAAGTGCACTCATAGAGGAGGACCACTCAACGAAGGAGAACTGGAGGGCAGTACTATAATCTGTCCTTGGCACGGTGGCAAATTTGATCTTACTACCGGGAAAGTGGTTAGCCCACCACCTACGAAGGACGAAGCCTCATTCACGGTAAGAATTGAAGGCACAGACGTACTACTCAAGAAGATGTAACCGAGCGATCAGCTAAGCTTTCTTCTCGCAAATACCACAGCCGAAAGCACAACAATCGTTGCAGCGGCAATTATCTCAAAGAATGTTTGCTCTGAAATGGTTGGAGTGTAGACTGCGGTTACGGATTTGGGGCCATCCATCAAAATCAAGTTTGAACGTGTACCGCCTCCCTTGGTAGCCCAATAGGTCAGAACGTACTGGGCACCGAAATAACCCAAAAGGCCGGGGGCGGGCACAAGTTCGGGTGCAGCCACAGTCGCATTGCTGTTTGCATCATACCATCCGCTGCCACTAGTCAGGCCAAAGGGGGAGTTGACTGTGAGCAGATATTGCGGAGTGTAACTGATTATGATCAAAGGATTCGGTGAGCCCGTGGAATTTGCGTCCTGGAATTCATACCGAGTGTCGGCGGCTGCTTGGATTTGGTGGTCGAAAGAGACATTCAGAGTCGACCCCTTTAGATAGTATAAATCAGCCCATGATCCTCCCGGCACTTGCATTATTTCGCTGCCGTTCACGCGGACAGAAACATTGACTGCGGACGGGATTCCGTTGATGACTAATGTCTGGCGGAAGAAACCTGTTGCGGTCCTTGCGTCTAGTTTTCCGAACCCCCACGTCGCAGAACCGTCTGTAACTAGGCCAGTGTTCGAATCAAGCCGTGCTGTTTGTCGGAGTATTCCTGGAATATCGGTTGCTTGAAGGTTGGGTTCGTATTGGAGCATGAGGGCGATGGTGCCGGCTACGTGTGGGGTCGCCATGCTAGTGCCCGCTAGAGCCCTGTGGTACCGGTCTGGGTCACTCGGAGTTTGGGGTACGGCGCTTGACCTTGCCGAGACGATGACTTCGCCGGGAGCCACAATGTCGGGTTTGATGCGGCCGTCCCTAGTTGGGCCGAGAGAACTGAACGAAGAAATTCTGCCTAGGGGAATATCTGTGCCATCGTAGGTGTTTCCGTCCATTCCCACCCACGAAGTCTTTGTGATGTATGAGCCAACGGTTACGACGTCTCTTGCTGTGCCTGGTATACCGATCGTATCCTGAGAATCCACCCTGTAGCCATCGCCCGGCAGGAAGATTGAGCCTGGAAAAGAGCAAGTGGAGGAATCGGTCCACGCGTTCCAGAATCCCTGAGAGTTGACTTGGTTCGCTACCAAACTCACACTCCAACCATCTAGCGGAAGGGGATTCGTCGAGTTAACTTCCATGTAGAGTTCGTTGCCATTAGGGAATGAAGCGGTGGTCGTGTTGAGTTGGCCGTAGCTGATATTTTTTCCTCCAGGCTCGGTTAGCACAGGGTGGGATGCGCCGTCGGGTGTGTGTAACGTCGCGGAGATTTGGTCCTGCGTGGAATACCAGACGTCTATGGCTACGTCGACGGTTGTTTGTTTAAACTCAAGTTGGAAGGTGGTATTTTGACCTGGGGATATTTGTCCGTCGATGTGGTCTTGATCCTCCGCTGCGTTGCCAGCAGCGACAACGATGGGCGTGCCAGCTTTAACGAAAGCGTCGAGGGCACGTTCGAATGGGTCGGTGCCGTCGTGGGCGCCAATGTTACCGCCTAGGCTCAGGCTGACAACTAAACGCATCCGAAGTGAGGCTGCTTTCCTGACCATGTAGTTTATGCCGTCGAGAATGTGGTTCGTGTCAAAGGTCCAGCTATCACCATTACACACGCCATGGCCGCTCTTCACGAAAATTATGCTTGCACCCGGCGCGACGCCGGTGTAGTTGCCCGTCGCCATACCAGAGCTGGCTGCGATTCCGGCCACATGCGTTCCATGCCCAAACGTGTCGTTCTCCGGGCATGTTTTCGCTTGTATGTCCTCTGATGTGCACTCGTAGCCGTAGTTGAACCCTGACGGTGGGCGGCCTGGTGTGGTTTGGTCCCATACGTAGAGAATCTTGGTCGTGCCGTTGGGAAAAGTGAAATCGGGGTGCGTAGTGTCGATTCCCGTGTCGACGAACCCAACGATCACGCCTGCGCCGGTGACGTTCCTTCCGAAAGGATCTTTGACCTCATTCCAGACTTGAGGAGCCCCAACGTCAGGTACGCTCTTGTCGAGTTGGACACTGAGAGGGTATGATTTCTCGATACGGATGACGAATGGAAGCCGGGCCATCTCAGCTAACACTGACGACCTGATTTGGATAACGGCCACTGGCCCGGCCACGGTGGTAACCATACCGTAACTTTCAAGAAGTTGAATATCGCCTGGGCTGAGGTTGTTTTGACTCTCTACCAGAACAGAAAAAGGCCCAGCAAACAGGATTGAGCCACGGATCATTACTGGGGCTTGGTGCGAGGGTGTTAAGGGGACCAGCGGCACGAGAATGAGCAGCAAGGCCAATGAGACAAGTACCATGCCTCCCTTTTTCACTGATTAATCCCTGTTTCTTCGCGGTTGTTCGCGGGCGGTTTTCGTTCGTTCACGACGCATGATGAACCTGGCTTTCCTTCGGTAGTAGGATAATGGATGGGTAATGCTTGCGCACAGTTCGTCCGGATTGATGCATAAACCATGGGTCCGCATTGTGGCGCAGTTAGGGGCCGTGTACTTTCTTCTAGAACCACGATTACCAGCTATGTGTTCCACCTGATAGCGCGCGATGCGTTCATCAAAATCGCTGAACGCCTTGAACATTTTGAGGAGATCGTCCTCTTTGGTTCCAATGTTGAGTAGGAATGCGGCCATAGCGAAACGCCCCATGTGCGATATGTGTTTGCTAGTCTGAAGAAGGCTGAGCAGGTTCTTCATGCAAGGAGGCATCGCTGAAGCCATAACCGCATGCGGCATTTCATCCGAAGCCAGATGCTGGGACCTAGCTTTGAGCATGGAACGGAGCGGTTCGACCCGTCGCGCAAGCTCGTCAGGCAGGGCCACAGTTTTGTCGGCTGTCTTCTCCAGAACCCGCCCCTGAATCTCCTCCTCGAGAAGCCTTGCGAAGTCCTCGCGGGGAAGAAGAACGTACCCTCCCGTCAGGACCCTGTTGACTAGTTTCCACCTCAAATCGTGAATTCTAGCAGAATTCCGCACGTAGAATCTAAAGTGCAGTGCAAACTCGAAATGTGTCCCTCCCACATCCCTTTCAATAAGCTTCGCATCCCAACTAAAGGAACCGGTGGCGATCTGAAGCAGTTTTTCGGGGGTTTCATACCGGAGTAGCTCGTACGCCCGCTTAGCCTCAGCAAGCGCATACCGTCGTCGAGTTCTATCGTCCCCAACCGAACTGATCAGCATTAGGGCGGTAGGATATGCTAGGATGTCGACATCTTCCTGGGTGAGGTCAGCCGATATTTTCCCGCTGAACACCCCCTGCCTAATTCGCTCCATCGCGCGTTCCAGGATTGGGACCAGTTCCGGTCGAGTCAACTCTATGGGGTCGATGTTTCGGGAGCGTATGTAGCTCGACGCCTCTGACGTGAATGGGAACTTTGCAAGATCGAGCTTCGTCAGAAGCGTCTGCGTGCTAACCGCCTCTACGCAATGAAAGACAGCTGAAAGTGTCCTTACATTTGGGCGTTCAGGCGTCTACTCCGCTTCGATTCTTGGTGCCAGGAAGTAGAGCAGTTTGCCTTGCTGGGGCATCTCATACTCCAATTTCACTGGCATATTCGTTGAGAACTCAAGTGTCACGAGTTCTGCGGCTGATGATCCGGCTTTCGATATTTCCGCGAGGTAGTTGAGGTTGTAAGTTGCCTTGCAAGGTTCCTTAGCCTCAAGTTCCAACAAAACATCGCTACCCTTCTCCAATTCGATCTTCGCTCCGCTCAATTCCGTAACTGCCTCGGCGACAAATTTGTCGGAAGTTGTTTCAAACCTCACATTATCGCTGACGGTTTGAATCTGGTCGATTATGTCTTTGAAGCTTGAACTAATCATCTTGATCTTCGTGTTGAAAGCAATCTTCGGCGTCGGAACCTCCTCGTCCCCCGGATCGAGGGTTGGCAACGTGAACGTGGTCTTCCACTTGCCCTTGATGACCATGCTTAGTTTGCGGGTTGTTTCGTCGTAGACCATTTCGAGTGGTTCTTGTCCTGCGCCCCTAAGTTTCTTGACAATATCGGTTACGTTAAGCCGAATTTTTGTCGGCTGAAGGCACGTGTATTCTTCGAACGCGGATTTGTTCCATTCAAAGTCGACCATGGCGACATGGGACGGATCCATGGATCGGAGTTTGATTCCCTCCGGTGAAGCGTTAACGTCCGCCTCTTCTATTAGCGTTGATATGGCGGCGAGCATGTTCCTCCAAAGCCTAGCATCACTAATCGTTGCTTTGAACAAGCATTAACCACCGAATATTCGACTGTGTCCTAGTGACCTCATCTTACGCATTTAAGAGACTTGTTTTTGGAAGTTTAAGCCCTCAAGCCAAGGATATTTTTCAACTTTCAAGCTGGTAAAGTCACGCCTTAGTGCCGCAAGAATTTTCTCTACGGTAAAGGCTATTAGGCTATACTTTCGCGGTTCAAAAGGCCTGCGGAACTGCAACTAAAGTTCGTGGAACAATAGTTCGCGTGATGGAAGTAACTTGCCCACCTCAAAGAGTTGTAACCCTTCACGTCTCCCGATACAAACCGCGCTTCTCATTCTATTCATCTGCTTGTTTGGTTGCACCGTTCAACTTCCCAGTGCGGTCCGGGCTACGCATCCTTCCGATTCGGCGTTCGCTGTTCCAGTTAAGATCGAGAGCTTCGGTAAAGCATGGGATGGTTATCTGGCGTTTGGACTGTGGGACTTTCCGTATGGTTCGGCAGGTTTCTCCCTCACACCGTATAGCTACGTCGTCGTAATGACCACGAAGGGACAGTTACTTGATCTCCGAACAGCCCAAGGTCAGATCAATCCTGCAACTTGGATGGCAACCTTCGCTCCTGTTAAGTACTTGGGCCAAGACACGCTTATGTTCGAAGGGGACCCGGACACATCCACTCACTTTTGGAATCTGAAGACAAATGTGACAACTGATTTTCCGAACGTTTACGGCCACCATGACATGATATTCAATCCGGCCACTGGAACTTTTCTCACGTTGAGAAGTTACGTGAGGCAAATTGATGGCAAAAATGTGCTAATGGACACCATCGTCGAACTTGATAGTAGCGGTAACACACTCTGGACTTGGGATACTTATTCGGACGGACATTTCGGCCTGAAGGATGAATGCCTTTGCAACGATACCACTGAGGTAAATGGCCAGACAGTAATAGATCTGACGCACGCAAACAGCCTTCAGTGGAATTTCCAGACGAATATCATCTACATGAACATGCGAGCTCTCGACACGTTCTGCAAGATCAATAAGACAACCGGCCAGACGGTTTGGTGTCTGGGGAGACGCGGCAACTTCACACTGCTAGGTCCAGATGGGAAACAGGTTCCGAGCTTGTGGTACCACGCCCACGACGTTCGTGAAGTGCAACCAGACGTCTTCTCAATGTTTGATAATGATTACGACAACACAACCAACGCCGCTAACCCCTGCCCCGCGACATTCGAAGGAACGAACGCGCACAGCAGAATGCTAGAGATTAAGGTGAATGAACAGAACAAGACCGCGTGGGCAAGTTGGAGCTGGACGGCTCCTAGGGCGGATTGGACTCCCTACTGGGGATCACTTGACGAATTGCCGAATGGAGACTGGATCGCTGCTTTCGGAGCGGAGAGCCACTTCCTTCCTGGAAGTGGGATAACTTCTCCTCTTCCAAACAGCACAGGCGCGGTATTGGTCGAGGTGAACCAGAAAGGCGAAGTGGTCAGAACTTACACTTTCACGTACGGTTGGGGAATCTACCGGGTCGTGCCTATAGCCCTGCAAACAATCAATGACTATGATGGTACTGTCCGTACGAATGATTTCACTATTAGCCTCACTACTCTCAATGACCTTGGAGGATCAAGCAGTATCTACTACAGAATTAACAATGGGCCAACGAGGTCCGTTGCCACGGATGGACAGCCGTACATCACCACTCAGGGTAGCAATAACACGTTGGAGTATTGGAGTGTTGACAGCAATGGGATCGAGGAGTTACCGCACAATATGCTGACGGGAATAGGGCTCGAGAATACTTTCAGCACGAACGTAATAATCGTGATCGCCACTGTAGTCGCAATAATCGCAGTAACCTATGTAGCGCTCATGTTAAGAAAACGAAGGAGATGAAACCGAACTAGGTAAACTCTCGTTTCTAAGACGGTGCGCGACCTGAGGCTAGGTTTCCAAGTCGATAATTGCCTAGCGAGCGTACTGATCAACTTACACGAGTTATGCTTAGCATCCCATGAAATATAACGGATCCGCCAATCTTAGGCGTTGTAATCGAGCGGTGTCGGCTGGAAGTGTTTGTTCTATGAATTCTCTCGCCAGGTTGCTCCGCAGCTTGTGCACCGGAAAAACTGCGTTGACGATTCGTCTGCACCGCGAGTTTGAACCAACCAGTAAAATGCTTCCCTATGCCCGCATTTCGGACAATCAACTTTAGTCTTAGGCAAGGTCCGAATCTTCTGTTCCTCCTTACCGATCACGACTACGTTCTCTTTCTGTTGCTCAAGTATCTGCACAGTGCGGTCTGAGCGCTTGGTTTCGTAGCCGCATTTTGGACAGCTAAGCACAACCGCCTTCTGCTTCTTGGTGGGCAGAAGCGCGAGGCCGCACTTCGGGCAAAACTGCACTTTTGATAACGACCAGCCAGCCCAAACAATACGAGTTCCATTTAAGCGTTACTTGTTTCGACTCGTCTTAACTTAAGAAAACCGTGTTTCGCATCGCTCTACCGCCTATCGCGTCGTTTTCCGTCAGATTCTCCACACTAGAGAATATTGAAAACTGTTGGCAAAGAGCCATGAAAATGAGTGATGTAGCGAGCGAACGATCAGCAGGTGCCATTCAGAGCCGTCGAATCATAGGTTCGACTTCTTTGAAGACGTCAGCCGCGTCGGCTCTGTCTGTTGAGATAGCTAGATACCCGTGTCTAAGCGGTGCTAGGAGGACGGAGTCTTTCTCGAGGTTTACGATGACGCTTTGCACCTTCCCGGCGCCGCCGGTTGGGGAGAGTCGCTCAGCGATGCCGGTGATCAACTGAGGCCCGAACTCCATGAACGCCCTATCCTCCTGTTCGGTCGTATAGCTCGTAAGGCCGGGCCGCATTTGAGAGAATGCGATTCTGCCGGACTCGGTCGAGAATGACGCCCACCTGATCTTTGCGTGAAGCCGAAAAACTTCTTCAGGAGATATGAGCTCAGACAAAAGGCTCAGAGAACTCCGAAGATATCCATCCTCCCTGCGAACTTAAGAGTCTTGAGCGCCAGTATGGTTTTCATCGATCTTAACCCTTCGCCGTTGGAAGAGAAACCTACGCCTTGAAGCTTGTTGAACCAGCAAATCTGCGATCCTAACCGCCTCCGGTATCGCGCTCGTGGGAGTACAACCTACGTTAAACACTTGTTCTGCTTCCGCTCTGCCTACTCCAACCGCTAAAACTGAAAGATGGCGTCTATTGATGATAATCTCGTAGCGTTGGATACCCCGCGCACCTTCGCCCTTTTTCGGCGCCCTCGGGATGCGTCGGTTGTAAGTCGCGATTATCGGGCGTTTCACCCGGCGAGCCAAATCGGATAGGTTTACTTTCCAGCCCGGAACGAGTCGTTCTTTCAGGATTATTGCGTGAAGCTGTGAATACTGTTTTGATTGTTTGATCGCTCTTGATAAGGTGGAATTTTCGTTTGTTTCGTTCATTTCTAGGGTGCAGCTGATTACCCCGTCCAACCATAGGGAGCCCCTGAAGACCACGCCCACCACTAGTATAGTGCGACCTGCGCGGGCAGCGCTCAAGCCCAATATTCTAGCTTCTTTCTTAATCAACCTCTAACAGCTACGCCCGCGGAATACGTTCCGCCGCTAGTTTCAGTAGGTCAGTTAATCCTGCTTGAGGCCCATCTGGGTGCTGGCTTAATACCCGAACACTTTCTTCGATCGTTAGGAGTTGTTTGCGGTAAGCTTCCATTAGCAGTGATTCGGAAGCGTTTGCGAGGTCCTTCTTTGATAATCGCGTCCCCAGGTATTGCCTTAGGCCAGCTAGCTTAAACGCTTCGGATAGGACCTTGTCGCTGACCTTCACCCCTTTGGGGTGTCCGTTGATCTGTGTTAGGGCGAGAGAGTATACGAAGTTAATGAAAGCGTCTCCCAAGCTCGCCAGCTGTCGATCGCGCATGACGCGTTGAATCGGTTCTACGTTACTCATCAGGTAGGCTCGACGGCCTTAGCGAATTTCTCATTGAACTCCTTGTTTAGTTCACGTACGTTTTCGAGTGCAGTTAACAATGTCTTCTCAGGTGACACCTCGCGTTTCGTTCTGACATAAATGATGCTCGAACGAATGAGCGGATGTGGTTGATCGTACCCAGCCAGCTCAACGTTCTTGTCTTCGAGCAGAACGTTCTGTAGTAGATTGCACAATGTGTGATCCTCACCGATTATTTCGAGCCTAAGCTCGTTTTTCGACTTTGATAGAACTTTAACCTCCATCTTCTGCCCACCTCTACTCTGGTTTCATTAATTCTTCCGCCAGTCTTCTCCTTTCAATGTTTCCGCATGAGGGACACTGTAATCTTCGGTTCGTAAACTCCAGTACGCTTCCACACCTTGAACAGAACGCCTTGATTACCCCTAAGCCGCGTCCCGCTGTTGTTAGTTGTGGAATCCTGTTAGTCATATCGATTACCCGCGCACGAATGATGTCCCCAGCCTTACAAACATCCGACATGCTTCGTTCATAACGTGGGCTCGATGATGAAATGTGAAGTATTGCTGTGAACGGGTTCTGGATGGCCTTATCGTCAATTTTCCAGATGTTTACGGTAGCCATCTTCTCCTGGGCATGAATTACGGACGCAATGACTGTTGTTCCTTCCTTCGGAAGTAGGACGGTCCTTGTTACAGGCACAACTGTCACTCTCTTGTTCTTTAGATCGATACGTGCATTACCCGTGTAATTGGCGTATATTGTGCCCTCAGTTTCATACGTCCCGGCACCGGGCAGGAATTGTTCTATGACACCTATCTTATCGCCCGGCAGTACGGGTTGAACCATTTCACTCGGTACCTTACTCAAACCTCATTACCCTTACCACGCAACCACCCCTCTACTGATCACAAGTCGACTGAAAAGTCGGCTGAGTTGGGTTGGTGATTGCACAGATTCGCGAGCGTTAGCTGCAGCCTACTATATAAGCACGGGTTCAAATTGCCGCTAAGTTCGGAGGATTCGGAACACATCAACCTCAACGAATCGTTTCGGTTTTCTGTGGAAGGAGAATTGATGTGGTATCTCCATCTTTGTGCTCACGATTCGTTCCCCTCTTAGTGCTTGATTTTGTAACCATTGTTCAAGAAAGTTGCGTGTTGAGGATTTGTGAATACTGTAGATGACGGGCGCTAGGTTTTGGGCGCATTTTAGGAATTGAATGTCTGTATGAGGTTGCTTGGTGCCGAATGGTGGGTTCATGAGAACCGTGTCAAAGCAACCTCGAACCGTCCCAATATCTCCGACAACCCAGCCCGCCTCTACATGAAGAACTTTCGCACTTTGTGCTGCGACGCGAATGCTCAAGGCGTCTATGTCCACACCAACAACGGTCCTTGCGCCAAGAATTGAGGCACCCAACGCCAGCCTACCGGTTCCGGTTCCAAGATCGAGGACGCACTTCTGTTGAATGTCATCGTGTGCGTAGCAGGCTGTGAAGAGAATTTCAGCGGCTAGATCGGCTGGGATGGTGTATTGTTCGAAGGCAACTGCGGGTTTCGGGTGAGGATTCACCCTCTGCAACGCGATTGCCAAATCGTGTTTGCGAATTTGGATGGGTCGGATTGTCAAGGCAAGCTGCCTTAGTGCCATTCTTCCAACGTCATACCCTTAGTGTACTCCTCCCAACTCTTCTTACCGAGCGCTATCATGACCTCTTCAGGGTTCAACATTGGTTTGCGATACCGTTCTTGGTCATCGGTGCTTATTCGTGGACAGGAGATCTCCACGTATGCCTCCAGATCTGTAAATGATTCGAGGGTTTCAGGAATCACCTCTGTAGCGCATATGAGGATCGTCGACTGACCGTTTTCCTCCAACAGTTCCTTCAGGCGGCGCGCCAGTGCGATATTCATCTGGCTACTCTTCATGCCTACAATGATACCGACCCTCTTCGTCTCCTTGAACCTCTCGATGTTGATCCACCTCTTCCTGAGCAGCCTACGGCAGACTTCCGTCATGTCTTTGGCCGTTTGCTGAAATGGGTCGACTACGATTGTTCGTCTGCCTGTGGCTAAGGGTATCCCGAGGGCGTGAAAGTCCTCACCGCTCAACACTACGAAGGCGTCCACCTTTTCTGCGATCACCCGCACGCTACCATAATCACATCCCAACACCTGGCCGGGATATCGGAGCCAGCCTGACGCTCGTCCGACGAGCACTTCCTTCCCATTATTCTCCAGAATTTCTTTCGCCCTACCGAGCTGGTGGATGTGCTGAATGTTCGAAGCAAGTCCGATCGTGTGCTCTTTCCCTAACATGTTTACGGCCTGCTTCATCGGCCCCTCTACAGGCACGTCGGCATGCGCCTCTAGGTACAGAACGTTCTCTTCGGAGAACTCCCCCGGTATCTCTGCGTGACCGATGTGCACGAGAAGATCGGCGTTGACTTGTGCCTTCGGGTTTAATGCGAGGTCGCAAGCCCCATAGCAGGGATCACCCGAGACGAACACCTCAACACCTACTTCCTCCTCGAGAAGCCTCGCGAGTTTGAATCCAATCGGTTTTAGGCCTTCTGGCATTTGGAGGAGGATGCGTTTCGAGCCGCGCCTTCTTATCTCCTCAATGATCTTAGCTTCCTCGATCTGATACATGGTTAAACGGATGTTAGCTGACTAACTGCCAAACTTAACCGTTCCCTAGCCTGAAGTCGGGTCACAAGCCATGTCCCTAATCGAAATTCCAACCAAGTTCGTCGAAAAGGCAAAGTTCGTTCAGACGATCTTCACCGATGTCGAAACTGAATATGACCGCCTTCTTCACTTAATGACCTTCACGTTCGACTCTGTATGGCGAAGTCGAATGATATCCGAGATTGGTTTCCGTAAGAGAATCAGGGTATTGGATTTGGCGTGTGGAACGGGGCTGGTTACGTTCGAACTTGGCCGTCGCGCAGGAACGGGAAGTATGGTGGTGGGCCTAGATCTTAGCCCTGCAATGCTTAGCGTCGCTAGACGAAAGAACACAACAAACCAGAGTGATTGTTCGATAGAGTTCGTTAGGGCAGTGGGGGAATCTCTGCCATTCCGCGAAAGTTTCTTCAGCTACGTTACTGTAGGCCTGGCGTTGCGTAAGTTCGCAAACAAACTAGCTATGTTCAAAGAGAGTCTGCGAGTTCTGACGGTTGGGAAGCGATTCAAACTTCTGTCGGCATGCACTCTGCAGTCTTCACCTATGAATTGAGATCCGCATCGGTACCTAGCTAACGGCCGGGAAGACTAAGATTGGTGGGAGCTTTCAAGGGTGAGTAGATCCTTCTTTCGTTTTTCACCCCAACGGTAACCTCGCAACTCGCCATTCTTCCCCACCACCCTGTGGCATGGTATAACGAGGGAGACGGGGTTCGTTGCACAGGCCTTCGCCACTGCCCTCGCGGCGTTAGGCTCGCCTAATTCAGCCGCGATTTCGCTGTATGTGCTAGTGCTGCCGTAAGGAATCGACTGGATTTCCTTCCAGACCCTGCGTTGAAAGGTGCTCGCTTGGATGTCGAGGGGTAGGTTGAGGTCAACCTCTCGGCCACCAAAATAGTTCATGATGGCCGTGATCCATTTCTGAAGGCCTGAGTTGGTGCGGTACAGGTCCGCGTGTGGATATTCTTTTGATAATGCGGATTCAACTACTGCGTCGGTGTCTCCCATGAATACGGCACACAACCCACGAGGGGTTGCAGCAACCAGGAGACGGCCCAACGGGCAGTTCACAATTGAGTATCTAACCCGTAAACCCTCGCCTCCCCGGCGAAATGCACCGGCACTCATGCCAAATTGATTCGAACTTCCGTAAAACCTGCTTCTCGAGCTAAACCCGGCACCGTAGAGTGCTTTCGTTACCGTATGCCCGTTCTTCAGCAAGAGTTTCATCTTCGCTAACCGGCGGGCTTGGATGTATTCACGAGGAGAGAGACCGACCGCTTGCTTGAACGTTCGTTGTAGATGGTACGGGCTAATCCCAGCGTGGACGCTGAGATTTGAAAGCGTAAGTTTGCCATTCAAGTTGCTTTCAATGTACTTGCACACACGATCGACCGCCCCAACTCCGGCATACGATCCGTTATCTCCTGGGTGGCATCGGCGACACGGACGGAACCCAGATTCCTCCGCTTCTGCCGGCGCGGAGAAGAATACCACCCTGTCCATACTTGGACGTTTGGCTGGACAGGATGGCTTGCAGTAAATCCCAGTCGATCGCACCGCGAAGACGAAACTACCATCGCAGCGTTTGTCCCTAGCTAGAACCGCAGCCCACATCTGAGATTCCGTGTGCAAACGCTCTCGGCTCTCAGCTACCAGTTGCGGTTCGACCTCGCTCGGGTTGATATTTGACATAGGCGGTTATTTGGGCTGACGAAATAAGTAGTTTGACTCCGAATCTTGCGATCAAAACATGCTTTTTCTAGCTGCAGTACGATGAATTGGTACGTGTCTCGTGGGGTTCCGGTTGTTTACCATATCTGAATTGTATTCATATTCCTCCCGTGTGAGGAGAAACTTCGCTGAGAAGCTCTCTGAGCTGCCCGTTGATGTGGTTGTCAAGAACAGGGAAGCCAGCTTCTACACCATGAAGAACATTCTAGTCAACATGATCGATAACGAGGATTGGATCGTCAACTGGGTGATCCACGGCAAATCGCGAGAATACGTGCGCAAGAAATCAGAGGAATACACAGACATGACACAGGTTCTTCAGCATCTCGACGAAGTCGAAGGCAAGACCCGCGCCTTCCTGAAAGCCGCTAGCGAACAAGAATTCAACAGGCGAGTTGACTTCGCTTTATCTTCCGGAAAGACCTTCAACCTTTCGGTCGAAGAGTGTCTCTTCCAATCGTTTACGGAGCAACTCTATCATATGGGTGAGCTCATCGCCCTTCTATGGCAGGATAACATTGAGCCGCCTAGGATGCAATGGTTCTGGAACAACCCCAGAGAACATCCAACCTAGGGCGCACAGACGAGAAATGCAGCCCGCCTAGGCAATATCTCTAAGCGTGATCTTATTACTCGGGAGCCTTTCGTAATTTGAAACTCTCCCCATGCGATGACACGTAGCAGCTTTTACGGCAACCTGAAACGAAAATTCACACGTTTATTCTATTACAGTTGGATTAAGTAATTTATGTAAGCCGCCCAATGGAACTATGATTTCGATGACGACAGGTTTTGATCAATTCGACAACAGAATCCATGACTTGGTTGTACGGGAACATGAGTGTGACAACCTGTTCAAAGATATCATGAATGGGAACGGAGAGAACTCTCTACGCTATCTTGCGCTGAGAGATGCTTGCAAAGAGTTGAGAAAAGAAATACTCAGAAGCGCCAGGTTGGCAGGACTAACGAGGGAAAGCATCAACACCAAGATCAAGGAAGTAAGAAACGAGACGATCGCTACTAACCCAAAGCAGACGAGGAAGAATCAACAGAATCAACCGATCTCTCCCAACAAGAAGTAGCTTGAGTTTTTTGCGTGTGCGCACACGACTAGACCCTCACACCACATAGACAACTAACAACAAACAATACGCGTAAGAGCTAGAATTTCCGAACGTGATGTTACGGCCGCTAAGCGGCAGATATATCTGAATGTATTAGTGGGCGTTTAGGAATAAGTTGCTTTTGACATGACAGGTTCAAAGTTTGCAGCTTTTCTTTTTGCTGGAACTAAGGGTTGGGGAACCTATGCGTTTGTTGCGCTGAGAGTTGTCGTGGCTGCTTTCTGGTTACATTCCGATATACCACGATGGGTAGCGTTGGCGGCTGGACACCCAGAAGCGAACGGTCTGGTTCGAAATCTATTTGGGGTAAGCATGGTGGTGCCTTTAACTTATTTTTTCACTGTCCTCGAGACTCTTGCAGCGATTTCTTTCCTCTTGGGATTTGTGACGCGGTTAGCCGCTGTGTGGGCAGTAATAGAGTTCGCGATAATCGGCGCCCCTCTTCTTTTGAGTGGCAACGCCGAAGTGGGGTTGGTTCATGCTTTGCTGTGGAGTGCATCATTGGTGTTGCTTCTAAACGGAAGTCTCACGCTGAGCCTTGATGGGTTGATTGCGAAGCGTGTGAAAACCAATTGATTGGTAAGACTCGCAGTTTCGTAAGCTACGATTACTTGGAGCGCAAGCCCTTTGCAACTAGAAATAATCCTGCGAGCATAACCAGTAGCCACTCGGTTATGTAGGCCGATATATCCGGAACTAGCATTCCAAGATTCAAGCTCCATACAGAAACTAAAGGATGTTGACTTCTCAAAATGGGTTACGATACGCGACCAAGGATCTGACCCTGGTTCTCCGGCAGATGTAACCAAGTTAATCAGTTCACGGGTCGATATGTGAAATATTTGTGGCTGAGAAAGTTGCACGTAGAAGAGACGATGGTAGCGAAGACCTGACTGAACATGTACCACAAGTGAAGATACTCGGTAAGCGAGTAAAGTATGCCGGTAGCTATGCAGAAACCTATGCCCCAGATTGCCCAATGGAGCACGAATTGAAACTTCGTACTGTACATCATGCGCCGTGTCTTAAGGACGAAAGCCCACCATCTGTAACCTGTGAAAGATATAATCTGGCCGATAATCATCGAAACCCAACTTGCGAAGATATAGTAGATTCCAAAGTATTGAACGAAGACATACAGCAATACATAAGCGGTACCAGTCCCGATGCCTCCGACAATCCCGAACTTGACGGCCTGAGGCCCGAACGTATCCCAGAGCTTCTGAATCCGGCCAGGCAGCTGCATCATACCCCAGCTCTCCACCAACACACACACGTATAATCATTGAAGTTAGAGTAGTATTCGTATCAGATGAAACATATCTTGCAACACGGCAAAGTATCCATCGAGAATCGGACCGACGCTTTTAGTGTGTGGGTACTACTGGTGCGCGCGCCGCTAACAGCCAACCACATAACCACAAACAATGGCCCACCAACCGTTCACTCGTAATTTATTTGGGGCGGGGTATCGTGGTGCGGGCATCCAAAATTGAACCATTGCCGTTCGTTTTGTGTGTGTTATTACTGGTGAGGTCTTGGTAATTTGACCCGACGTTTCCTGGCGTAAGGGTATCTGGCTGCTATGCAGCCGGAACTGGGACTGCAAGAGTTTCTTGTGTAATCACACATGCGACTGGAAGTTTTGTTGTTCCTACCCTCAGGGCTTGTCTTGCGGTTTCGACGGCGTTGCTGTTTACGTAGATGTCCAATATTGATTGGCCTGTCGTGATTCTGGCGGCTCGGCCGCTTGGTTTTCCGAACGACCTGCGCATACCCTCCTGTAGCCTATCGGCGCCTGCGGTTGCGATCATGCGATTCTCCCGCAGGATGACGTGCGGATAGACCTTCAGATGAATCTTGTAACCTGTCTCTCCCAAGGAATCGATAAGCACCTTGTTCACGGCGACACGTGCAGCTTCAAGCGCATTGTGTCTTATCTGGACCGGCCCTTGGGCGATAAGCGAGAATTTGTACTCGAATTTGGCCTTGAGATCGCCACTCATGAACCTTGAGATCTTTGAGGGGGGAGTTCCGTGAATGTACTTTAACCTCGTGTAAGGCTGGCCCTTTGGCCGCCTATAGTTTCTGCCCCTCATGGCCCTAATCCTCTCAGAGAGTTTAGCGAGAATTGCGCTGCCTGTTACTTAAGTTTGCATCAACCTGGTAGATGCCCTTCTGAAGACACCGAGAAGAAGTGATGCTTCCCGTTGAGTCATGAAAGAACGCGAGATAATGTTACGGAAGGACCGCTGGACTAAGCTCCGCTTATGCCGCTGCACCCCGCTTCGATTTACCAACCGGCCAAACTCTAGTAGCAGTCTCGCTTTCATAGCCTTGGACGCCAATATTGGCCCACGTATGGCGGTGCGCGTTTGGAAGAGTTCGTAGAATATGATTGATGCTGCTGACGCGATGTTTAGAACGTTGTACTTGCGGCTGGCGGGTATCGTTACAATGAAATCGCAAGCCTCAACCTCTTCGTTACTCAACCCAGAACTCTCTCTGCCAAAGAGGATCCCCATATTACCCTTGAAAGCCCCAACCCTTTGCGCAAGTTCGAAGGGTGTAACGGAGATTCGTGCAAGGTTTGATTTGCTAGTTGCGACTATGGAGCTTGTTCCGACCACAAGGTCCAAGTTTCTCAATCCCTGTTTCAAAGTCCTGACTTTTTTCGCTCTAGTGAGCACGTCATAACCGTGCATGGCAAATGCTCTTGCTTCAAGGGTCAGGGGTGTCTTCGAGTTTACTATGCACAAGTCGGAGAGATTGAAATTCTTCATCGAGCGCGCTACCGCGCCAATATTCCCAGCCTTCTCAGGCTCCACCAAAACAACCCTTACCTTCATCCGGTTCTCTTACCTCTTCGTTTAGTCATTAATTTCATTCGACCATGCGGAACAGTTCACGTTCAGCCTGGGGGGGTCCACGATTGCGGCGATTCGTACCCCATAGACTTGGAGGTCAAGTTGCTTCACGAGGCCGCCCATGTGGTGTAGGGTGGGATACACCCCCCGGGGGGTGGGATACACCCGTACCCTTTTTCGGGTATGTTGCATCAGTTACCCAACCCATGATGATTCGCATCTGCAATTAGGTTAGATAAGGTAATGAATTCAGTTGGGGTGAGTTCGTAGATTCGTTTCTCGGCCAAGTCCACTCCAGATAGAATCCTCTCCTTAATCGTGTCGTATTTGGCAGCCAAGTATCGGGAGAGGACGCCCCGTAATTTCCGGCGACGCTGAGTGAAGAGGGTCCGGACTAAATCTTCGAAGATTTTCGGGTCCAGTATCGGCACTGCAGGTGAGGCTGGCCTGATTGTGACTAAGGCAGAATCAACTCTAGGCTTCGGGTAGAAAGACGATGCTGGGACTTTCGATATGTATTCGGCTCGTGCCCTGGTTTGTAGCATGACAGTGAGCCTCCCGTATTCCCGAGAGCCGCTCGGCGCGGTCAACCTCCTGACGAAATCCTCCTGCAGCAGCAGACTGGCCAATTCGAAACCGCTTCTCAAGATGTGCAGCGTAAGCTTCGATGAGATATTGTAGGGTGGGCTCGAGATGACTTTGGCACCGGCCGGAATCGGGATCTGCAGTGCATCCCCCTGAAGGACTTCCACGTTTCGATTATTCGCGAATTTATCGGCTAGATACTTAGCCAGAGTCCGATCCTTCTCGATGGCGACCAGATGACCCGCCCTAGATGCCAGAACTGTCGTAAGGAAGCCTAGTCCAGCGCCCACTTCGACAACCGTGTCCTTGCTCGATAACTCACCCTGGTCAATCAGTCTGTCGCGAATCTGTTTGTCCAAGAGAAAGTGCTGACCAAACCGTTTCAGCGGAGGTATTCCTATCTCATCAAGCTCGCGACGGACCCAACCCAACACAGAACCCCAGCATTATCAGACAGTTGATTCCTGACTGAGGTATTAGGCGCTTAGGAATTTTGAAATATCTGTTTGACCGGTTGGTTTCATTAAATCAGAGACTCTAACGCCTACCCTTCGGAGTACACCGTCAGGCATGGATTGAAGGAGCTCCTCAATCAACTGCTTTGATGAGGATTCGATTACTGAGCCGTCACAGGTCGAAGATTCTAGCGTCTTAGATTTGCTATGCATGCTCAGGTCGGTAAGTATGGCTATTATCCCGACGGATCTACAAGTCATCCCGTTCGCTTTCGTCTTCTGCGCTACGCTGTTCGCCAACTCTCCTAGGAGGGGCAGAATCTCGTCAAGTTTTCGCGTGTTCTGCTTCAGGGTGGCGATGCGGCTGAATTGAGTTGGTTGTTCCCTCTCCTTTACGGGTTCATCATTTTCTCCCCTAGAAGCTTGATAGAGGTAGCTTCCGAGGCTTTTTCCGAATATTTCCACGAGAACGGTCGGGTCTAGTGCTGAGAGTTCAGCTATGGTCGAGACATTCAACTGAGTTAGTCTTTCTTCGGCTTTTACTCCAACGCCTGGAATCCTACCCACCGGCAAGGGAGAAAGAAAGCCCGTGATCTCCTCCGGTTTCACCACGGTGAGCCCGTCCGGCTTCGTTTGATCAGAGGCTATTTTCGCTACAACCTTATTCGGTGCAACTCCAACCGAACAGGTGATATGTTCTTCCGTAAACAGCTGATTCTTGATTTCGCGTGCTGTGTCGCGGGCTGCGTCGTAACTTAGATTCGCCCTGTCCGAAATGTCTAGAAAGGCTTCGTCTATGCTCATCCTTTCGTAAGCGTCGCCGTGGGCTCGGAGAATCTCCATAATCCTTGCTGAGACTTGCTCGTAGTACGGGCGATTCATTGGGAGGAAGGCTGCATCCACTGATTCCAACAATTTTCGCGCGCGTACGATGGGGATTCCTGCCTTCACACCGTATTTTCTGGCTAGATAGTTAGAAGTGCTGACTGCACCGCTTTCCTCTGTTCGTCCCGAGTAGACGCATACGACAACGGGCTTCCCCCGAATGTTCGGGTTAGCGTTCTCCTCGCATTGGGCGTAGAAATAGTCGAGGTCGACGTGCATCACTACCCTAGGCTGCAAGGGGGAGGCTCTCTACAATGCTCTCGAAAAGATACGATACTTTTCTCCGCCGCCCAACTCATCCAATATTCGCTTCGCTATGACCTTGATTGGATCGCCCACGCTCGTACGGTCTTGGATATCTTTGAAGCTGGTAAAAGGTTTCTTTTCTCGAGCGTTGATTATTTGCCACATGGACTTCTTTCCGATCCCGGGCAACAGCTCCAAGGCGTGCATGCGTGGGGTGATCGCTTGGGAGTTGTTGAAGAAGGCTACGAACCGCTGTTCTTGGTTTGCGATCAATTCTTCAAGTACCGAGAGTACTTCGGCTTTGGCGTTGGCGGTTAGGTCGTTGTACCCAATTCTTCCGATAATTCGATTAATCTTCTCCCGACGGTCCTTCCCAATGTAAACGCGCTCGTGAAGGTTGACTTGCGTGCCAGCGCGAACCTCCGCTTCAAGCAAGGTGAAGTAAGTCTCACCCACGACCTGGACTGTCGGAAGGGCCAGATGTCTCGGCTTGTCTGAGGCTGGTCTGCCGTACTGCAAATAGTCGAGCACGTAGGCGTACTCCTCGTACAGCCTGGGAGGAAGCCCGCCTTCAGATGGACCGCTGGTTGATGACCTGAACCTTGAGGCGCTTGAACTCATACCTCCTCCCAACTCTGAACTTCTTGTACTCTCACTCAACTTTCATGTCTCCAGAAATAGCAGCGTTTTACGCGCGTTAAAGGAGCCAGCAGACGATTGGCCTGTATGCCTTCTCAATCGTGGCTAATTTTGAAGGAGGGCCAAGGGCGGGCAAGGTTCAACATTTCCACCTATTGAGGTGGATTCGGGGGGAAAAAAGCTTCCTGTCCGGCCGCTAATAGCGGCTGCGCGGTGGTCTAATCTTCCCTGTACCCGTTAACGAGTTTTAGGATGTCTTCTAGCTGTGTAGCACTGATTATTCTGCCTTTGACGGTGAGTATTGTGCGAAGTTCTTCTATGTACCGTGGCATGGTGTTAACGATCTGGATGGCGTCCTTCCTGTCGAGCTGAAACTTCTCACCGAGTTCCCGAACCAATTTCTCAGCCTTCGGGGGGGAGATCTTCGAAAATTTCGTTGCGTAGTCGAGCGTCCGCCGTTGAAACTCACCCAGTTCATCTTCCTTCGCGCGTTCCAGCGTCTTCCTAGCTTCAGCCGTAGTAGTCGGTTTTGAATCCATTATTTTTCTTGGCAAATGGTCCACTCAGCGTAGGGGAGTCAAATGTTCTGGACGGGCGATAATCTGCTTGGTCTGATTCCCCATCTCGACATGCACAACGTATGATTTGCCGCGTTTCTCGTGAATTACACCAACTCTCCCATGGTACCGTCTATGCGGCATTCCCTTGTGAACGGAAGAGTCGATCAGGATAGTCACCTTTTGTCCCGGCTCGTAAGTTCGCAATATCCTGCTCAGCCCGATCTTTCCCCTCTCGCGAGGGTGCTTATGGAGTAGAGATCTTGTCCTTGACCGGTAACCCTTCGAACGCCTAACCATACGGCATAACCTTGAATTTTGCTAGCAAATTACCCGCGGGCTAATTAACTTACGGGCGGTGATTACGGCTCGAAAATCTCGAAAAAACGGATCGGGAAAATGCAGCAGGCGAGACCTTCATGACCGTCTGCCAGATCAGTGGAAACAACGCGGAAGATAGAGTTAGAGCTATCGTTGAAGGGAGACCGGCGCCAACTTCAGCTGGCGGAGAGGATGCTGAACGGCTTCTGCCTCGAGACATTGAGGAAGTTGCTCATGATCAGATCATCACCCACACCAACCAGCAGTTCAAAGACCACGAGCTCGCGAGACTAGTGGGCGCGGTTCGATAACCAGATCAGAAGTTTGGTTGAGAGAATCCTAGAAAAATTGGAGAAGTGGCCCGGAGCGAAGAATTTCCTCTTGAGGTATTTCTGGTATTCTTATGATCCAGAACCTCTACAGTAAATGCTTCTAAACGTTGCAAAAAAGAGGGAAACGGGGATGTTTAGCTGGCGTTGTTTTGCGTAGTCGAGTTGGGGTTATACTGGTGGGATTTCGTGGAATGCTAGTTCAATGTCTAGGCCGTGTTTCTTGTGGTAGTAGACGCTCGCGTAGTAGACTATGAAGCAGCCGATGATGATTCCTAAGGCGATTCCTGCTCCGGTCGAAGTTGGAACGACAATCAGTGGGTTGATCAATGCCAGGTAGCCTATGTAGAAGAAGGATATGGTTGTCAACAGGCCTAGTATGCTAATGACTGGTACGCTGGCAATTTTCTTTCTCATCCACCCTGGGGCCGAATCTAGCAGGTCCTTCTTTGTGTAGGGGAAGATTGTTGTCGCTATTCCTGGCACTACGAAGCAGAACGCCCAGAGGAATGTGCCTATGGTTTCGGCGGTAGGCCACGAGGTGAACCAGTAGAGTGCGAAGATGAGCACTGACATCAGCGTTATGGTGATTATGGAAATGTGTGGTGTTCTGAACCGTTTGCTCACATCAGCCATCTTGGTTGGAATGATCCGGTCAAAGGACCATGCGAAGAAGTATCTGCTTGGAATCCAGAAGTAGACGAACGGGGCTGTGAGGGAGCCGGCTAGCATTGTGAATAGCACTAGGAAGACTAGAAACTGGTTCGGGTAGGCGATTAGGGAGACCATCATGGGATAGGTCGGTGCGTATGGCAATACAGCCGAGTAGGCGGCGGGGGCATTGTCCCACAGGTAACCGACCGAGTACATCCAGTTCGCGCCCAGGTTATTCAACGTCAATGCCGCGGTGATGGACCAGATTACTATGCCGAGGATCAGGGAAAGCAGTAATGCAATTGGGATAGCGCGTTTAACATTCTTCACTTCACCCGCTACGACGTTAGCAAAGTTCCCCCCGAGGAGGAACAGGGCAGCGAACGGGGCGCTAGCCACCGAGGCTGCCAAGGTGATAGTTGGTGGTGACCATCCCGATTGGGTTGCCAGCTTTGTCAATCCAGCATAAGTTGAGAACTGGCCGAGGACGCTGTCCCATTTAGCGGCGAAGGCTGTTGGGTTCGTTGAGCCTACGAAGCCCCACATCACAATAATTCCTATCACAGCTAGGGCCCATGCTACATAGAGGAAGCCTCTCACAGCTTTCGCTCCGACGATGGCAAGAATCGCGAAGCACACAGTGATTAGAATTGAAAGTCCGAACCCTCCTACTGGACTACTGAGATACGTACCCAACGCGATTAGCCCTTGCGAATTGTAGAGGAAGCCCCAGACTGTCAGCGCTGTCGATATGCCGGATGCGTAGGCGGCTGTGCCACCGACGTACGCTGTGGCGAACACTGAGAACATGTACAGGAAGGACCAGGCGAACCCTATGGCCGGATGCATAATCCTTGCAACCCAGACGTAGTCGTTGCCGGACCTGGGCATTATGACGCCCATAGCCCAGTAAATCAACATCAACAGAACGAAGGGGATGCCGGTTATGACTAGCGCCAAAGGAATGTTCGCGCCAGGATTGAACCCGTAATACCACGGGAACTGAAGGATCGTATAGGTGAGGGCGAAAACGGCCGCTGATGCGATTAACAGGGTGTCAAGTGTTCCGAATTCTCTGACTAAACCACTTGATGTTCTTGCGAAGTAGGTCTTTTGAGCCATTATATGATCACATCTTGTTCGCAGATTTTCAGTGAATAAGTCAATCGGTCAGGATATAAGATATTCCAAGCAAGAACTATTCTTGGAAAGGGTGCAATCGGTAGCAAAGAATAACTGTTACACGGCCAAACCGTTGCCAGTGCCCGTTCTTGGAAAAGCAAAACGGCCTCTCAGAGTTCTTCAATGATGCCTTAGCGATAATTGAGGCCGCGGAACGAAAACAAATCGAGTTGAGGCTGATGGGTGCAACAGCGATTTACTATCGTTGCCCAAACTCAAGAAATCTAACCGATGCAATGAGTAGGACACTTACCGATTTGGATTTCATGACTTTGTCCAAGTATGTGAGGTATATTCCTGATTTGTTCGCAAGCCTCGGCTTCGAAGGGAATGAGCGGGTAAATGCCCTATACGGCCTGAGGCGGCAAATCTACGCTGACCCAAGAAATGGAAGACACGTCGATGTGTTCGTCGACAAACTTACCTTCTGCCACGAAGTTGACCTAACCCGCAGATTGGAGATAGACCCGGTCACTCTCACGTTGGCCGATCTCTTCCTCGAGAAGATGCAGATCGTGAAGATTGGAGAGAAAGACGTGAAGGACACCACAATACTCCTTCGGGAACACGAACTAGGCGATCAAGACAAAGAAAGAATAAACGTGAATTATATCGCGAAACTGTTGGCGGATGATTGGGGATTCTACTATACTGCAACAACCAACCTAAAGAGAACGAGGGATTACGCGAGCAGCCTCACGCTACTTAGTCCAGAAGACCAGAAAATGGTAGAGCGCAGGATAGATGCGCTCTTAGACAAAATCGAGCGAAAGGGCAAGTCGATGAAGTGGAAGATCCGCGCGAGGGCTGGCACCAGAGTAAAATGGTATGACGATGCCGAGGATGTTGAAAATCGAATCGCGACTTAGCTACTTAGGGTGATGCTTCTATGACAACTAAGCTCTTTTTTGCAACCGACCTGCATGGGTCGGAGAAGTGCTTTCTGAAATTCGTTAACGCAGCCAAGTTCTACAAAGCCGATACGCTCATCATGGGCGGCGATATTACCGGCAAGATGATTATACCAATCATTAAGGAACCCAGCGGCAAATGTCATGCGACATTCTTTGGAAACAAGCGTTCAGCGGGGAACGAAGAGGAGCTTCAGGATTTGCAGAGAGCGATACGGTTTGCCGGTTACTACCCATATATGACGAACCCCCAGGAGATGGAGCAGCTTCAGAGTGACGACTCGAGAGTGCAAGCCATTTTCAAAGAACTCATGCTGAATACTGTTAAGCGATGGGTTCAGCTCGCGGAGGAACGGCTGAAGGCATCTAAAGTGAAGGTCTACATTACCGGCGGGAACGACGACATAGCGGAAATCGAAGGCATAATCGGGAGTTCAAGTTACGTAATCGACCCCGAGGACAAACTTGTAGATCTCGACGGTAAGTTTGAGATGGTTAGCACGGGCTGGAGTAACCCAACACCTTGGAAGACTCCGCGCGAATGCTCTGAAGAACAGCTTTGGGCTAAGATAGAAAAGATGGCGGGCCAAGTCAAGGATATGAAGAATTGTATATTCAACCTGCATGTGCCGCCCATTGACTCGGGCCTCGACAGCTGTCCCAAACTTGATGAAAACCTCAAGCCTGTAATCGCCGGAGGAGAAATCGTAATGACCGGCGGTGGGAGCACATCGGTTCGAAAGGCTATTGAAACGTACCAGCCGCTACTAGGCCTGCACGGCCACATCCATGAATCCAAGGGCTTCTTGAAGGTAGGCAGGACTCTCTGCCTTAACCCTGGAAGCGAGTATAGCGAGGGGATTCTACGAGGCGCCCTAGTCGAATTGGATGATGGCGCGGTTGAGAATTTCCTGCTCACACAAGGTTGACCAACTATGAGCCCATTAGAGCGAGATTTCATCGGTTACGGCGAGGCGGTACCGAAGGTTCGATGGCCCGAGAGAGCAAGGCTCGCGCTGACCTTCGCAATCAACTATGAGGCGGGAGGCGAACACTCAGTCGTCTTCGGGGACCAGGGACCTGAAACCTTCGGAGAGTTTCCATCATACGGGACCCCACCCAAGCGTGACTTGACTATCGAATCCATCTTCGAATACGAGACACGAGTCGCAATTTGGCGAATCCTGAGAACTTTCAAGAAATACAACGCAAAGGTAACTTTCTTCGCCACCGCCAAAACTTTGGAAACAAATCCAGCAGCGGCCAAGAAAATAGTTGAGAGTGGACATGAGATTTGTAGCCATGGTTACCGGTGGACCGAACACTTTACGCTGACACGGGAAGAAGAGCGGGAGGCCATTCGCAAAGCCGTGACCTTAATCGAGAAGGTGACGGGGAAGAGGCCTGTTGGCTGGTATTGTAGGGAACCCAGCGAGAACACAATTGAGCTTCTCGCCGAAGAAGGAGGATTCCTATATGATTCGGACGTCTACAACGACGACCTACCCTATTACGCAAACGTTGGCGGCAAGAATTTCCTTCTAATCCCATACACGCCAGACATAAACGACTTTCACTACTTTTCCAACAGGTTCAGCAATTCTGAGCAGTTCTACCAATACCTGAAGGATTCTTTTGATCAAATGTACGCTGAGGGGCGTGAGAGCCCGAGGATGATGAATGTAGGCCTGCACGTAAGAATATCCGGCAGAGCTGGGAGGACAGTGGCTGTGGACAGATTTCTCAAGTACGTGAAAGCGAAACCTAAGGTTTGGATAGCCCGCAGGGATGACATTGCAAAATGGTGGCTAGCCAACTACCCTCCCTAACCTTAGTTATTGGGGCCGGAGAATCGCTCTCCTCGTTGTTTGCCGTGAGGGGCTTTCATGAGTATTACAGTAACTATGGGCTCTTCTAGTGTAGAATGAAGAAGAAAATCGGTTGCACTAATAAGCAGGAATAATCAGAACTATTTCCGTTGGCTACAACGCCGACGGAGTGGATTCAATGGATTTGGACGGTTACCTGAAGGAAAATGGTGTTTGGCATAGATTCCTAGCCAAGCCTGAGACCATCCACACAGCGGATGCGTCTCGCGAAACAGGAATCCAATTGAACAGGATCACAAAGAATCTCGTCTGCAAAACTTCTGACGGAGACTACGCATTGTTGATTGTTCCAGGGAATCGAAAGGTCAACTTGAGGAAGGCAGCGCAGGCATTAAACACGCGCAACGTCCGCCTGCTCGGCTTCGACGAGGCTGAAACGGTTAGCGGTTATGCACCTGGAGGAACCCCTTCCATCTACCATAAAACCCGAATGAAAGTCGTTTTTGACAGTGCCTTGTTAAATCAAGAAACAGTTTTTTGCGGAGGAGGGTCAAGAGACAGACTTCTTGAACTGAATACCCAAGACGTGATAAGACTGGACAGTGCAATCGTCGTGGACATATCGGAGTGAATGTAATCAGGAAGGGCTTCAGTTGGAATTGTCGTGTTGAGAACACGGAACTCCACTTTTTAGTTTCGTGAAGGTTCATTTCTTTGTCGTGAAGTCGTCATCTTGTCGGGAAAGGCAGCTTGCCGCCTCTTCCCAAGGCTCCGCCTCTGCGTTTCATGCTCTTCATCATTTTTTTCATCATATGATATTGATTGATCATTTCCTTCACATCTCTGTCGGTTGTTCCTGAGCCGCGAGCAATCCTCCTCGCTCTGGACGAATCAACCAGTTTGGGGTCTTCAATCTCATCCCTAGTCATCGACTGTATAATCACCCGCCAAGCATCGAGTCTCTTCTCAGCGGTTTCCATGGCATCGTCCGGGATATTCATCCCGCCAGGCACCATGCCGACCAGCTTCTTGAGGGGCCCCATTTTTCTCACGGCGACCATTTGTTCGTACATGTCCTTCAAAGTGAACTTCCCCTCAAGAAACGCCCTAGCCTTCTTCTGCGGAATCTCAACCTGTGCCTCACGCACTTTCTCAACAAGCGACTTGATGTCGCCCATTCCAAGAAGCCGCCCAACAAAGGTGGCGGGGATGAATTGTTCTACGTCATCGATCTTTTCACCCGTCCCAATGAATTTGATCTTCGCGTGTGTGGCTGCGACTGCGGATAAGGCACCTCCTCCTTTCGCCGTGCCGTCAAGTTTCGTCACCAAGATGGATCCGATCTTAGTGCTATCGTTGAACGCCGTTGCCTGGGACGTGGCTGCCTGCCCAATCGAAGCGTCGATTGCTAGGATAATTTCATCCGGCTGAATTTGCTTCGCCAAATCCTTCATTTCATTCATGAGTTCTGTTTCGTTCTTGTGCCTCCCAGCCGTATCAACGATAATCAAATCGTATTTCTCTTTCGCGAATTGCTCCATTCCCTTCCTAACGATTTTCAACGGTTCCTTCGCGTTCGGTTCGCCGTATACCGGGACGTTAACTCTATCCGCAAGTTGCTTAAGCTGATCCAAGGCACCTGGTCGGTATGTATCCCCGCAAATAATCGCTGGCCGTAAGCCACGCTTCTGGTAGAATCGAGCCAGTTTGACTGACGCTGTCGTTTTGCCGGTCCCTTGGATGCCGACGAGCATGATTACCTGGGTCTTACCCGGCTCGACGGTGAATTTCGCTGGTTCCTCGCCGAGGAATCGTGTCAGTTCTTCATACAGAACCTTGACGACGTGATCATGGCGGGATATTCCCGGAGGTAACTTTTCTTCAAGCGACCTCTTCTCTACTGCCTGAGAAATCTGTAGAACCAAGTTTACATTAACGTCGGATTGAAGCAGTGCCCGTTGAAGGTCGCGTACTAGCTCCTTAACGGCTTTCTCGTCGACCACCGCCAGCCTGAGCAGTTTCTTAACTGCGTCCCTAAGCGACTTACCCAGGCCTTCAGGCGCACTCATTCAATTTCCGCTCTGAACCAAGTTCATGCGTTGTGGACCCTAGCCTAAAGTCCTGTCGGCTCCCTGCGAACCGTTTATTTAGCCGCTAAGGTTGCTTCCGAACATCTCTCCTCGGAAGGTCTGATGGATGCCTGCTAACCTGTCTGCGAATGACGGGTTAAGAATCATTGAAACCGGTTCAATTCCTAAAGGTGCAGTCGTTATTAATGGTCTACCCGATGTCGGTCTCGTAGGCCTCCTCGCTGCTTCCCAGATAATCAGCTCTCTGAAACTTCGGGAAGTCGGCGCGATAGAATCGGATTTACTGCCACCCATGATCGTGCTTCATGGAGGGGAACCTAAAGCACCCTTCCGCATCTTCTCGGGCGACGGACTCGCGGTTGTAATATCCGAAACCGTAATTCCAGGACCACTCATCCGTCCCCTCGCCAACGGGCTCGTGGATTGGGCTCACGGCAAGAATGTCAGGCTGATGCTCTCGTTAGGCGGGATGGCCGTGGCTAATCGTCAGGACATAGACGTGCCCAAAGTGTTTGCCGCTCTCTCAGCAAAGGAACTCGAGCCTCAATTGCATGGAGCCGCCGAGATCTTGGAGGAGGGATACATCGTAGGTGCCTACGGATTGTTGCTCCGGAAATGTGCCGAAACCGGCCTCCCAGCCATCACCTTGTTGACGCAATCGCATTACAATTACCCTGACCCAGAAGCCGCCGGTGCAGCTTTAACCGCCGTCAACAGGATTTTGGATTTGAAGGTTGATGTATCAGAACTCCTGAAGAGGGGAGAGGAGATCCGTTTGCGAAGCAAAGATATGATGCACCGAACACACGAAGAGATGAACAAGATGAACAAGTCACATGAATACGACTTGCCCCCACTCTACGGGTGAGCATCATGAGTTCCGAATCAAGAATCAATACCCCACCACCTCATAGCTCAGGGTGGAACGTCGCGGCGTCCTGCATCCAACCGTTATACAACTTATTCGTAGCCGCGGAGGAAGTCGTCCTAACGGTTGACTTGCCTTACGTAAATCAAAGGTCTCTGAAACTGGAATCCCCTACTAAGGATTCATTTGAGGTGTACGCGGAGACGACTAAAAGGATCACGTTCCATGATCTCGGAGCAAAGCACAGGCACGGAGAATTCACGTGCTACCACGCAATCATCCGAATGCCCGTTCCAGTCGACAGGAAGCGTGCCACAAGAAAATTCAAGCGGGGCCTACTGGAAGTCCATTTACCCCGAACGAAGTAAGTCACAACTTGCCTAGTTTCCAACTCTTTCCAGGGCGGCCGCGGTAAGTAATGGGAACAAAACAGTTGCGTCTCCGAGCACTGTTACGAGTTTTTTTGGCGTTTTGATTTTCCCCCAGCTAATAGCCTCCTCAAGAGGGGCACCACTGAACCCTCCTCCATCCGCCCGGTCTAGAGTGATCTGTATCGCGGCGTCCACGCCACCCCTGTATGTGTTGGCGATCAGGGCCTGATGTTTCGGCATTCCTCCTCCAAGGATTACTACGCCGACCTTCTTTCTTTCGTACGTCATATCGACGAGTTTTGAAAAATCCCTGAAAGGGTTGACGAAGAGTGTGTGTAGTCGACTGTAGGTCCAGAGGTGAAGGCCGAGCATGGAGTCAAAGATGCCGGGACAGAAAATCGGTGCTCCGTGAGTCTGAGCGGTATGGAGAAGTGAGTTTCTATCTCTAAGTTGTTTGCCGAATTCCCACAGTAACTCGTAGCTTCCGAGGTTTCGCCGTTTCGATTCGGGGATTCGGTTCAGCATTCGGTAGGTGGTCTTCTCGAGTGCTTCAATTGCCTGCTGAGTTACCAACAGGTCATAGATCCTTGATAAGCCGCGTTTTCGAAGTTTAGTATCATCCGCTGTTTCGGATCCTACGATATGCCTATGTCCTAACGCTTCGAGAACGTCGTGAGTGACATTCGCCCCAGTCGTAACAATAGCATTCACGTGCCCTCCATCTACTAAGTCTCTGATTACGGCTCTAAGTCCGCCCGGGATCAGTGGCCCTGCAAGGGAGAGGATGTTTGTGTAATTTCTGTCCCCGTACATTTCGCTGAGTATTCTCGCGGCTTTGCCGAATCTGCCTGCACCGAGAACTTTCACGGCCTCCATCTGTTCGGCTAGTTGGGAGACCGTCATTCGTTTCTTGATTTTGATGTGGGAAACTAAGGGCATAGTACGAGCACGTGGGATAGGAGGGTGGTAGAGGGGGATTAACCCTTGGTTCGCATTATCTTGTTTTGGCCCAGCATTTGCCAATATTCAACCTCTACGCCGGGCGCCAACTTAGATTTGATCTCCTCTTCCTCAGGGACGGGGGTTTCAAAAGTTTCGTAGGATTCCATATCCATTACCTGCACATTATTCCCCACCAACGCCAAGACTTGTCCAGTCTTCTTTTCGATCATGGGCACCTCTGCGCGGGAATCCACTGAGCCGATCAAATTCTTCTTTGTACCAGTTGTTACGCTTATCGCTACAATTCTGGCCTTAGCCGCCCCGTGTTTTCCCGGCTTTGACTTTTCGTACTCCACAATCTTGCAAGGTTCCCCATCGATAATCACATAATGCCCGATCTTCAGGGACCCTACGTCTACTGGTTTGCTCAGTGTTGTTCGCCTGTAAGACTAAACTCGAAATCAGTCTACGTCTACTCTTCGTCTAAAAGGTTAACTCGTCGCATATTCGCCGGGCAAACTAGACATTGGCGCTCGCTTGGCCGTGTCGCGTATCTGTTTGTGGATTGCTGGAAGCTTATTCCACTCGTGGTATGGCAGGTTTAGACAGTTGAAGACGATATCTACGCCCTCGAAAGCTGTGTTCAGAACCTGTGTACTCTCAGCTGAACCTTCAGCAACTCGACTTTCTCCCGGTCCCCGAGGACTTTCCTAGCTTTGTTCGAGTCCGCCTAGAATCGTGACATTGCAGTCGTCAAAGAATATCAGGCACCTGTTCTCGTTAGGTCAGCTAAGTTTTGTCTTGTGGCCTTGAAGCTTTCATTCCAAGAATACCTATTATGAGACCAGACATTCTCAGTTTGGTGGATCAGGAACTTAGGTATGCAGTTGTTGGAAGGGAGTAGAGGCTAGATTCAGAATAATGTCGTAGACAAGGAGGCTTCACATACTAAGTTGCCTCTCTTCGGAGGGATACTGCCCTTACGTAAGGCTGAGATTCCAAGGGATATCCTTGCTGGAGTCACGCTGGCCACTCTCGCTATTCCCGAGGTTATGGGGTACACAAGAATTGCAGGTACCCCGGTAATTACCGGTCTCTTTACGATCCTGGTCCCGATGGCCCTATATGCCTTATTCGGGTCGTCGCGTCACCTAGTAGTCGGGGCGGATTCTGCAACGGCCGCCGTTCTAGCGGCTGGCCTGGTTGGGATCGCCACAATCGGTTCTCCTGATTATGTGGCATACGCGAGTGTCTTGGCGTTGATGGTTGGCTTAATGCTGATCGGCGCTCGTTTGGTAAGATTAGGGTTTCTCGCGGATTTTCTTTCGCGAACGGTGTTAGTCGGTTTCCTTGCAGGCGTGGGGGTTCAGGTCGCTATTAAGCAGTTTCCTGATTTGCTTGGGATTCCCTCGCATGGCACTAGTCCAATACAAGAACTCGTCACTGATCTAGCGCAACTACCCAAGGTGAACGTCTACTCCTTAGCAATCTCCCTTACGGTTTTGGTAGTGATCTTTGGTACCCGGAGAGTCTCAAGGAAGATCCCGGTCGCGCTGATCAGCGTAATTTGCGTAATCATTGCGAGCTACACTCTCAACCTCGCTTCATACGGCGTCGCTATGATTGGATCGATTCCCAGCGGTTTACCTAAGCTAGGTTTCCCGAACGCGCCGATAAGTTTGAACCTACTTCAAACGCTCTTTCCTACAGCCCTCGTGATGTTCATAGTAGTCTTGACCCAAAGTGCAGCCACTTCCCAGGCTTACGCGACCCAGTACAATGAACCGTTCAATGAGAACATGGACCTAATCGGGCTAGCCGTCGCTAACATAGGTGCAGGATTATCCGGGACTTTCGTCGTGAATGGTAGTCCAACTAAAACCGAGATGGTTGACAGCGCTGGAGGTCGCAGTCAGCTTGCACAGCTCACGACCGTTTGTATCGTCGTTGCAGTTCTACTCTTCATAACTGCCCCGCTCTCATACATGCCGATCGCGGTTCTTGCAGCGATTGTCTTCATCATAGCGATTGAGTTGGTGAACGTTAAGGAAATGCGGGAGATTTTCGTGCAGCGTCCCAGTGAGTTCTGGGTAGCCATAGCAACTGCCGCGACCGTGATCATCGTTGGGGTCGAGCAAGGAATCCTTCTCGCGATCGCGTTATCACTCATCAACCACACTCGCAGAGGATACAGACCTAGCAACAATCTACTCTCAGTTAACGAACAAGGACACTGGCGGTGGCTACCTGTAGCGGCCCGCGCTCAGTTCCTTCCAGGTGTAATCGTCTACCGATTCAACCATAGTATGTATTACGCAAATTGCCAACTATTCAAGAACGAGGTTATGCGGTTAGTGACTGGCGCAAACCCACCGATTTCCTGGTTCTGCTTAGATGGGTCCGCTATGGATGATGTTGATTTCTCCGCAGCCGCAGCATTGCGTGAGATCTACGGGCTCTTGAAACAAAGAGGAATCACCCTTGTCTTGGTCGAGATTCAAGATCAAGTCTGGAATGAGTTTGCCCGAGACAAGATCACCGAATTGATTGGAAGAGAGAATGAATTCAAAACAATCTACGATTTAGCCGACGCTTACAAGCAACGGGGAGGCACTCTCGAGAAATCGAGTCAAGAGACAGATAGCCAAGGTTCGAAGCCTGGCCCACCCTAGGATCGTAGCTTGCACCAATCCTCGTAGTCCTCGACAACCATGTCGGTCATTTTCTTCATTGCTAAGTGTAACCAATCGGGTCTCCTTCTCGAGATATCTCGACGTACATCATTCACCGCAGACTTACTGCCCAAATGAACGTTTGCGGTTTCAAATCCCATCGCCTCAAGAAGGCGTCGTTCATCAACTTTCTTAGGCAATTGGGTTAGTTCGATCCTCGAACAATCAGGAGAAAGCCGGCGAAGAAGCCAACGTCCTCTTACTCGAACGAGTGGATCAACCGCTCGACAGGAGGATTCGATGATTTCTTCATAGAGAATTCTCTCGGAACCTTTTTGGTCATTGGCCCATATGTACGCTGAGGGAGCCAAGGCTTTAGCTTCACGGGCTATTCGGCCACCCTTCCACGTGGCAAGAGCTACAAACCGTTCGCCTCCAAGGCTTCCCATTCCTGCGACACGGTGCACGGTCCTGTATCGGTCGTGTGGAAGTATGCTCTCAAGTGCCCTCTTCGCGCTTTTGGGGACGTCAGGCACAGTGGCTAGTCTATCCAGCTTGGCCCAGAAGTGAGAGGGATTTCGTAGTTCCCCTGTTGCTGCCTGGCGGAGCCACTCATGATTCTCTTCGAGGACGAACGGAACTCCACCCGCTCTTAGGCCTGCAATATAGCCACCGAGAATTGCCTTGCAGGCGCGGGCATTACTGATTTTGAGATGTCCGGATTTGATGGCGAGATCTGCACTGACGGCCAAGCGGACCAAATCGTTAGCATACGACATGGGATAGGCTTCGTCGAAGTCGTTGACCCCCCATACCAACCGGCCTTCGCTGTCACGCCAGGTTCCGAAGTTCTCGACGTGGAGATCACCTACCGCGAGCACGATCGGTGCTTTCGCTAGCTCAGGGCAAACATCAGGCCAGATTTGGGCCCAGCGGTAAAAAGTAGCCCGCAGGAAGGTGAAGGGGTGTTCCGTCATCAGCTTATGCTTTAGATTCAATTCGTATTGGACTAAATGTATTCGTTTACCTAGCCAATTCTCAAATTTCCTAGTAGCCTTAGAAACCTTCATCAGCGTTCATCGCCAATACTGTTACGTGTCTGTGAACTAGAGTTTTAAGTTGTAACTACAATGACGGCTATGCTCCGGTGAAACCGGGTTGGGGAAATCGCACTAGCGGACCTCGCTGTCTTTTGGAGGCTAGGTGAATCACTTAATTATCCTAGCAATGAGTACAGGTTTTGTCGGTAGAAGAAAATTGGCTTTCACGGTCGGCCTAGTCTCACGCTTAGATGAACCACAGGCACTGGAGACCGCCGCTAATCTGGCTCGTCAGTTGAGGAAGAGACGCATTTCAGTGATTGCGGAATTGGAGTTGGCTAAGAGAGGCCGACTTGGTGGCGGGAAAGATCTAAGCGATCTCAAAGCAGACTTGATCGTTACTGTGGGCGGTGACGGTACTGTTCTAAAGACTGCTATGACGATTCCCGATAAGGAGACGCCTATCCTTGCTGTGAACATGGGACGGCGAGGGTACCTCACTGAGGTTGAACCCAGCAGGGCACTGGGGGCAGTTCAACTGTTCAGCAAGGGTAAGTATAGACTTGAGAAACGCGCCAAACTCGCAATTGACATGAATGGAACCCATATGGTTGATGCGCTTAACGAGCTGGTTGTATCTTCGGGAAGCCCATCTAAAATGCTTGAGCTCAGGCTTGGTGTTGATTCTGAGCCTCTGTTGCAATTCAGGGGCGACGGAGTGATTGTTTCGACAGCGACGGGTTCAACGGCTTATGCGTTGTCAGCGGGCGGGCCTATCGTTGATTCATCTGTTGACGCTTTCGTGATCACTTTCATGTGCCCGCTCGACTTCGTAAGGCCCACCGTGCTTTCGATGGAGAGAAAACTGTCTATCCAGATGGTTAACCCGAAGTTGAAGGCTCAGGTTGTCGCTGATGGCCGTTTTCAGAGAGAGCTTACCCGAGACGTCAAATTGAGCATTAGGAAGTCGAAGCATTACACAGCTTTCGTCCGGCTGGGTCAAGGAACCCCTATGGGAAGTCTAACTAGACTGCACGAAATGGAGCGCACAAGTTCCTGAAAGTTCTCGTACTAGATACCTCCGCGCTCATCATGGGACTCGACCCGCTCGGGCTTGAATTTGATAGTTACTCAGTACCGGAGGTTACTGACGAACTTCGACAGCAGACAGGGCCATCCTACAGACTAACCGTATCAAGTTCTTCAGGTAAAATGAAGATTCAAACCCCTACATCTGCTTCCCTAGCTGAAGTCTCCAGCAAAGCAACGATGCTCGGCGACAAAGTTGTGCTTTCCAAGGCGGACACAAGCATCCTCGCATTAGCCTTAGATCTTAGCAAGCAAGGCTTGGCTCCGGTCATTGTGAGCGATGATTACGCTGTGCAGAATGTCGCGGAATCTCTCAACTTGGCCTATCAATCATTGGCTACCTATGGTATTCGCCAGAAATTCAACTGGGTTTTCTATTGCCCAGCCTGTTTTAGAAGATACTCACCAGGCGATACCGAGGTCTGTTTGGTGTGCGGCACAAAGTTGAAACGAAAACCGCTCACCAAGGAGGCAGCGAAGCAGCGAAGCGTCTAATGGTCCCGGACTACTGGTGTGGTCGCATTTGCGGATTTATTCTGCGAGCGTAGTCAAATAGATATAACTGCGCGTAACCCGCCCACTCCCGATAACGGTCACGCAGAAATTTGGCAGCCTTCAACCTGCTGACTTTCCTACCGTGGAAGTACAGCTTCGAAACAACTCTATTTATCCACACGTCCACCGGCGCTGCTTCAAGACGACCCGCCCCGTAGAGTAGGAAACAGTCGGCAACCTTCGGGCCAACCCCTGGAAGTTCAAGAAGAGATTTCATCGCATTTTCGTAGGTTTGCTCCGTCAACTCAGTCAAATGGAGTTCCCCTTTGACGATCATTCGCGAAACCAGTACAACAGGTTTGGCTCTATAGCCCATCGACGTTTTTGATCTGAGCTCCCTCGGGTTCAGCTTTGCTAACGCTTCTACGTCTGGGAAGAGAAACGACGAAGAACCGTCCGGAAAACTCACCCTCCGACCATAATATTGCATCATAAGTCGAGCTGTTCTATTCCATAACTTTACAGAATTATTCTGTGAGAGAATGGAGCAGATCAAAGCTTCATAGAGATCGGTCCCACGCATCAAACGTAATCCCCTTAGTTTCTTGAAAGTTGAAAACAATGGTTCGTCTTCATTGGCAAATTTGCTATAAAGAAGCTTCAAATCATCCTTCAAGCCGAGAACGTGTTCGAGATGTTTCTTCAAATCCTCGACGATTCTTTCATCCGAAACACCTGCTATCGCTTGGACCTTCAGAGCGAAGGCATCCGCGTCGCCGAATTGGTTCACACTGTACTTAACTGGGATTCCATTCAAGAGTTCAACATCAGTAAATGACGTGCCTTCCTTGAGCCATTCAGGTTCAGAGGTTTGCGCACTAAGTACCGTTTCGACAAGGTTCATCGGACCATTGACTTTGCCGTATGGAATCTCGAACGAATACCCTGGTAGAGTCATTGCGGAGTCGGCCACTCGTATCATTTACGCTCTTTAGCCATTGAGTCGTTGCAACGCAACCGACGTCTTATAAGAACTCGCCACATGGCCTATCCCATATCAACCAGTGCAGACCATCTCGATAGCCCTTCTAACCGTTCTAGCGTTCAAGTACCGGGGTCAATCCCTCAAATTACAAATTACAGTCAAATAATACAAAATTCATGTACATCAAAGGAACATGATAGCACTCCCAAAACGGAGACAATTAGAATTTGAGTCGGAGCCTTTACAGCAAGGCTTCCAGTTAAGAACAGCTTTTCACCATGGCCGCGGTCCGGCAGCACGTGCGGCAAATGACTGGTTAACGATTAGGGTGTATCTATCGAGTTAGTTTTCTGCCGAATTTCTTCAGGCTTCTGCCAAGTCTCCGGCTAGCGGTGCGGGCACCTTTCTTCAATTTCCGTGTTGTCTTCGAAGTTCTGCTTCTTCTTGTCCTTCGTTTGCGTCTTGCCATAGCAAACACAAGCATAGAACATGTCACGTTCTGATAATTAACAGCTACCTTAGCGAATTTGCCTTACTAGGAGCACCTGGTTCACTCAAGGTTCGCTATGTGACGCTTATCAAATCGTGCACCATACTAGCGTATGAATTTCGCGATGAAATATCCGATTTCGTCTACGTCTGGGCGAAATCGCTGGCAGAGGGTTCCCGATTCTCCAACCTTCAAACCCTTCGAGCCTAGGAAAGGCTTTTGCTCCACCGTATGTAGCCCGCACTCTCCTTCAGCGAACTCAACGACTCGTTCGCATTCTTTCGTGGTGAAGGTGCAGACACTGTACACAAGTACGCCGCTGCGCTTCACGGCTCGGCTACCAGCCTTAATGAATTGCTTCTGGTATTCGGCCAGATTATCTACTCTTTCCTGTTTGGTGTGGTCATAGATTTTTGGCCTGAGACCTAGGGCGCTACAAGGGGGATCGATCAGGACTCGATCTGGTTTCATATCAGCAAAGTCTGTGTCCACATACCTGGAGTCATGTATTGCGAGAGTAACATTGGAGCAGCCCAGGTTCGTGATCGTGCGGCGGGTTTGTGCTATTTTGTCGGCGTTTCGGTCTAAGCCGACTATTTTTCCGGAAGCTTGCATTAACTGACTCAGGTGGGACAACTTGCCGCCCGGTGCGCAATTCATGTCCAAAATGGTTTCCCCTTCCTGTGGGTCGAGGACGTGAGACGTGATCATTGCAGCGAGTGATTGTGGGTACAGTAAGGCCTCCGAGAATTCCGGCAAATCTCTTATTTGGGGAGACTTGTATCGTCGGTCCTCAATCTTCACCGCCAAGCCTTTCCTGAATGTGAGAATATCAGTCGTGTTCATCGCTGCCGTCCCATTGGCGAGGATATCCCCCATCTCGGAGACGACGGTCACGCGATCTCCGGTGTGTATAGACGAACTTTTCTTGACGCCTGGCGCGTAGACGTTCGCTCCTTGCAAGACCGATTCCGCAGTGTACTTGTCAACTACTATCGGCACATTGTTTGAAGAAATCTCAAACGGCCCATCCACTTGTATTCCCAAAGCCTCGGGTAGGACATCGTGTGCGTGAACCCGAAGACCTCTATTCGCAAGCCTCTTCCGAAGCTCCGTCGGCAATATTTTGAGGGTGTTGCATCTGACGTAGTAAGTATTGACGGGTTTTAAAAGCGCCTCAAGTACACCACGGGTATCATTCTCGTACACCTCCTCTGTTAGAGCTACCACGTCAGAGGAGAATCTGTCGAGAAGTGAAGATACAGGGGCTTGTCCGGTCAAGTTGATCCTAACGAATGCTTTGGAAGAATGATCAAAGGGCTCGGCTTACTTCCGTCTTGCAGGAAATTCTGCGGACGATCGATTAAGGCAAGTATTGTAGCCACCTGCCCACTTCGAGCGCGTGCCATCACAGATGCAATTAACAGAGCTTAAGAAATCAACGAAAAAGGGATCAGCCAACGAGATCTCGCCATCGATGCCCGTTATGCGTTTGCAATTACACCGAATTAGATATTCCTGTAACTCCTAGGCGGAAGGAGAGTTCGCCAAAAAGGAATAGAGATATACACGCGTCGGCGAATCGTGAAGCTGTTCATGCAGAGGGGTTAGTTGACTTGAATGAACAGCAGAGGTTAGCCTTCATCAACGTGGTGGGGCTCGCTACGCTTGCTACCTTTACTGGACTCGTTTATCTTCGCACTCAAGAGCCGTTGATTCTGATTGTTGGTGGGTTGATCTCGGTTATGGGTCTGCTAGGCATGATGACGGGCAAAACCTGATCTACCACCTCCTGCATTCCGTGGTGTCCTCGTATGGTTCAGCTATATCCCGAAGCAACAGTCGGCGCTTTGATCGTCAACGAGAAGGGTGAGGTTCTAATTGTTCGCTCCAAGAAATGGGGCGAGAAATATACGGTCCCCGGAGGACATATCGAGCTCGGTGAGCGGGCGGAGGACGCAATTGTCAGGGAAGTGAAAGAAGAAACCGGCTTGGATTCAGAGGTAGTTGAGTTGCTTGTCTTGCAACAGGCAATTTATCCGAAAGACTATCAAAAACATGAACACTACATTTTCATGGACTACGTATGCAAAGCTCGGAGTTCGGACGTGAAATTGGACGGTCGAGAACTCCAAAGCTGCGTATGGGTTAAACCCGAGGATGCCCTCAAATTAGACTTGGAAGAGTATACTAGAAACTTCGTTCAGGACTATCTTTTGTATTTGAAACATGAGGCGTCAGGCCTCCGGTTCCATTAGAACCGTCAGGGTCTAAGAACGGTCTCCTTTGTGTAGGTTACGATCACGAAAATGGTATAGGGAACAGAGGTCAGGGAGTCGTGTTACCGTGCTATCGCTGCTTGAAATAGCACTACTGCTATTACACCTCTTCAGTATTCTCAATATTCTTCAGTATTCTTAAGTCAGAAATCAGTTGCAGCAAATCGAACATTGCTCTTTTCACTCCTTTGATGCTACGAACCGCGATATTATGGCGTACGTAATAAAGGATTTGCGTATCTCTTCAACCGGATTTGCATACCTCTTCAGGTAGTGGAGAGAAAAAACTCCGTTCTCAAATAGCTTGGAAAATCCAGAAATCAGCTAGGTCCCGTGCTTACGCCGAGGGTTTTCAAGAGCCTAGCATGGTCTTTTCTGGTTATCCATTCAACGTAAAGATATTCCGCAATCTCACCCTCAGGCATACCAAGCTTGCGGCCTTCCTCTACGCAACAACGGTACGCCTCGATCTCCGTAGGCCTATCTACGTAACTGTAGGCGTCATCGAACAGATTCTTCCCCTGCAAGAATTGTCTTACGTGAACCAACTCGTGAATCACGTCAAGGTACAAGTGTTTGGAATCTCCGGTCCTCAAGTAATCCAACCCCACGACTAAGCTGCCGTCCTCATCGTTAACATACATGTAGCCGTCTTCATCTGTCAACGTCACGTGGGTCTCCTCTAAGATCCGTTTCAAGACATCGTGGTTGCCAATACACTTCTTGAGTGGCTCAACACCCTCCAGACCGGAGAAGACTTCCTGAAGTTTGTATCTTCCTTCTGGGAGATCTCTGTTAACGTTAAAGCGCAACCTAAGTCAGCTCGTTTCTTTCAAAACTTGAACGTATCCAATCCAGATTGAGTTTACATAATTACTGGCATGAATCGTTCCTCGTTAACCGACTTACTCAAACGGCCAACGATTGGAATCTCATTCCCACAGTAATTGCAACGGTTCTGAGCATCAAGGTTCCAAGCCGATATGTCAAAACCCAGCCGTTCGACAACAACATGCCCGCACTCGGGGCAGTACGTGTGCTCGAGAGGATGTCCTGGAACGTTGCCCAAGTAAACATAATTCAAGCCAACCTGTTTAGCAATTTCATGATGCTTCTCCAAAGTCTCTACAGGGGTGGGGGGGAGGTTCATCATCTTATAATCTGGGTGGAATCTGAGGAAGTGGATTGGCGTGTCGGGGCCTAAGTTGTCGTAGATCCAAGAAGACAGTTTCTTTGCTGCCCCCAAGTCGTCTCCCACTTCTGGGACGACAAGGTCTGTAATCTCAATGTGCACCTTCGTCTTATCTCGAATTTCGAGAAGCGTCTCAAAGATCGGGTCGGCATTCGCGATACCTATGTACTTTCGAACGAATGACGTTTCTCCGTTGCCCTTGAAATCGACCGTAATGCAGTCTAGAAAATCTCGCATCATACTAACGGTCTGAGGGGTATCATACCCATTCGATACGAAGATGTTGATCAGGCCCGCCTTCCTGGCTTGGACACCAATATCGTGGGCGAACTCCATAAAGATCGTAGGCTGGTTGTACGTATACGCCAAGCCTTGACAACGGTAACGTTTCGTCATCTCTACAACTTTCTCCGGCGTCACATCCAACCCCTCAATCTTACGCCGCTGACTAATGTCGGAGTTCTGGCAATAAGAACAAAGCCAATTACAACCGGTCGTTGCGATTGAGAAAATCTTTGTTCCGGGCATGTAATGGGTTACCGGTTTCTTTTCGATCGGGTCGATATGACCTGCGATTATTTTTCCGTAAACGTAGAGCCACAACTTACCGTTTAGGTTGCCCCGGATTCCGCAGAGGCCAATCTTTCCCTCTGGAATATTGCAATAACGTGCACAGGCTGTGCACCTGACCCTCCCATTAGGAAGCGGCTGGTACAGTGATGCTTCTTTGCCCACAGTCAAGGCTTCCACCCCGACGCAACCGGATGCCCGCCTGATTCGAAATCCATCTGTATTTTTTCTCACCAGAGATATGGTATGGCCTTTGAATAAACTGTTCTCTTAACACTAGTGAACAGATCTGTAGCCGCACTCTGCATCAAAGACAAAGCCAATGGTACCCTCGTTCACTCTAGCGCGTGGGCTTGAGATGGCGATAGCGAACTACTTCAGCTGATGCACCTAGATAGGCTGAACTCTCAGAAGGTCCGTGGTTCCTCCAGGTGATGAGGGATCTCCGCAAACAACCACGATCTTGTCTCCCTCTCTTACCGTTCCACTATTCTTGGCTGCGGCCTTCGCGGCGGTGAATATTTCAGCAGTGGTGTCAAGTTTCTTCACTCTGTAGGGGTAGACGCCCCAGAGCAAAGAAAGCTTGTTCATGACAGGGACATTGTATGTGAGTGCTATTATGGGCACGGATGAACGGTACTTCGAAACCCGATGTGCAGTCAGACCGGTACGCGTACTTGCGACTATGCAACCCGCCTTTAAAGCAAAGGCCACTTCGCAGGCCGAGAAACTAATTGATTCCTGAACGATCGGCCTCACACTGGATCGCCGTGCGTCTAGAAGCGTTCCGTACGCTAGGTTCTTCTCCGTCGCAGCGGCTACTCTCCTCATTACATTAACTGCTTCAACCGGATACTTACCAACAGCGGTCTCCTCAGAGAGCATCACGGCGTCGGTGCCATCGATTATGGCGTTAGCGATATCGGTCACTTCTGCCCGGGTGGGCGTGGGGTTGTTCACCATCGATTCGAGCATCTGGGTAGCTGTGATGACAGGTTTCCCCGCAGCGTTTGACTTACTAATAATCTCCTTCTGAAGGGCTGGAATATCTTCTACATCCATCTCTACGCCTAGATCGCCTCGGGCGACCATGATGCCATTCGCTTTCCTCACGATGTCTTCGATATTTTCTACTGCCATCCTAGTTTCGATCTTCGCGATTATCCAGGCTTTCGAATTAGCTGCCTTCACGATTCTCTTTGCCCGGAGTAGGTCTTTGGTTGTAGTCACGAATGATATGCCAACAAAATCCGCGCCATTTGCCACCGCGAATTTGAGGAGGTCTACGTCTCTCCTAGTCAAGGCTCCAGGCTTCAAGCCTTTGTCTGGTAGGTTAACGCCCTTCCCAGATGAGAGGTGGCCGCCTGTAACGATTCGGCAGACCGCCTCCTCCTTTCTCGCAGAAAGAACTTCCAACCTTACGGTCCCGTCTTCGAGGAAGACTCGATCGCCTTTCCTCAAATGTTTGAGAATTGAGGGGTGGCTTATGGAAACGATTCTTTCGTTTCCTATGAGGTGACGGGCTGCAAGAATCAGCTGCGAGCCGCTTCTCAGATCAACTGGTTCCGGTGAGACTCGACCAACTCTGATCTTTGGGCCGGGCAGATCAGCTAGAATCCCTATCGCTGTCTTCTTCTCTCGCGCGACTGTCCGAATCAATCGTATTTGCGCAGCGTGTTCCTGGATTGTTCCGTGAGAAAAGTTGAGCCTTGCAACATTCATTCCCGCATCAATCAATCGGCGCAGCATATGGCTTGATGAGGTCGCAGGGCCGATCGTGCAAACAATCTTTGTCTTCGTCTTCTGAGAAGCCATTAGGTGTTCACTGCAAGGCCCTTGCAAGCTTCAACTCTATCAATATATTGAACGTCAAAAGTAACGCTGAGAACGATAGGAAACTTGGCATATCCAATACTGTTTGTAGTCTTAGATGGGGTTGGCGACAGGCCCACGCCCGGATATGGGAACAAGACCCCTCTGGAGGCGGCGTCGACACCGAACCTAGACAAGCTCGCGACTAAAGGAAGAACCGGAATAGTTTACACAGTCAAACGGGGGGTTGCCCCCGAAAGTGATGCGGGTGTTTTCTCTCTCCTTAGTTACGACCCTACACGCTTGGAGTTATCAAGGGGTGTTGTCGAAGCAATCGGTTCAGGTATCGAATTCAACACCGGCGATTTGGCGCTGAGGTGTAACTTCGCAACTGCAAAAGACGGCCAAATTGTAGATCGGAGAGCGGGAAGGAATGTCACATCGGAGGAGGCTGCTCAACTTGTTGAAGCGGTTAATGCCAATGAGAAGCTGAAGAGCCTTATCGACTTCGAACTTAAGTCTACCATTGGACACCGCTGCGCACTTGTTTTCCGAGGTAAAGCAACGCGCCTGTCAGCAGCCATCTCGAACCTCGACCCTGCGTACGAGCGTCGGGGAAAGATAACAATCGCCAAGACAGACGTCAAACTTCCGACCCCTATTCCCAAATGCGTTCCACTAAACAAGACTAGAGTAGCTCGGCGTACCGCAGACATGCTGAACCAGTTTGCCGCGCTAGTCAATTCGGTGCTGGAAAACCATAAGGTGAATGTGAGTAGAACAGCACGAGGTTATCAACCAGCCAACTTCCTTCTGATGAGAGATGCGGGAACAAAGACGCCCAACGTTAGGCCTCTCGATCAGAAATTTGGATTCCGAGGCGTGGCCGTTGCCGACATGCCTGTTGAGCTAGGCATAGCCAAAGTCATCGGAATTGATACTCGAATCTTTCCTCCTGACCGGTCACTGGAAGGGTACTCCAATCGAGGAGTGGAAGCGTTGCGACTCATGCGCGACTACGGTTTCGTATACGTTCACTTGAAAGGCCCAGATGAACCTGGCCATGACGGGGACTTTGAAGGGAAGAAGAAAGCTATTGAAGACATTGATGCGGGTTTCTTTTCAAGACTTGGTGACCTAAGTTCAAGTTTTCTTTGCGTGACTGCAGACCATTCAACTCCTTGTTTGGCGAGAGGTCACACAGATGACCCGGTACCAATACTCATCTCCGGCCCTGGGGTTCGTAGTGATGGATCGATGCGATTTACCGAGGCCTATGCCAAAAAAGGAAAATTCGGGACGATAAAGCACGGGTACGAAATCATGAGAATACTTCGGAAATTGTCAACTTCGACCGCCTAATCGGTCGGAGCATCTGGTGCGATGAACGACCACTGACCTATGCCCCTGAGTACCTGCTCGAGGATATCTGTAGCCTTCTCTTCATCCAATATCAAGAGAAACTTTCCTAGATGTTTACACATGTTCTTAGAGGCTATGTTGTTGCGCCAGTCTTGGCAGTCATGGAGAATTGTGTGGTTCGCAAGGTCAATCCGAACCGAGTAATCCTTGACCTTGCCCTCAATTATTCCAGAACTCTCTTGAGATATGGAGACAAGTGAGTCGTCGATTTCTCTGGCACGCTGAAGCCTAGAGGCCCCCAAGAATAATCTTAACAGCTGATCCAATGAGCGCGCCTCATTCCCTGACGGTAAGGCAACGGGCGAGAGGCGTTTGCGGGGGCCTGCTGTCCCGGCTTGGACGCCGAGTTTCAGTAGAGCCTGATCGATTCGCGAATCAATGTACTGCTGTTCTTCGGATGAGTACTTGTTCCTGTTAGAGAGGTCATCGAAATAACGACGCGCTGCCCGCGCATGCCAAGGTGTATGTAGCGGATAACGCCAATTCTCCGGGTCGGCGTACAACGACTTGTCCTTTGGATAACCCCTCGGGGCGCCGTCACGCCCGAACCGTTTCCTTTCTGGCTTCCTTCCTATCAAGCGCCCAATCTCCCATTTTATACGTAGCCTAGGGTTCGTCGCCTATAGAGCAATTATAATACATGCCAAGAATCTTTCTGCGAACAGGCTCATTCCAGCATGCGATAAATAAAAGTCGAGCAAGGGTTTGACTTTGAGCCATGATTTTTTCACCGCACCAGAAATGTACCTGAAGACAATTTACAACCTAGAAAGCAGGACCGGATCTGCACGAACGGGAGACATCGCAAAGGTTCTCCAGATAACCCCAGGCAGTGTGACAAATACCCTTGAAGTTCTCGAGGGCAAAGGGCTGGTCGCTAGGGAACCATACAAGGGTGTCAAGCTGACTGAGGACGGACGGAAGATGGCGTTGTCCGTCTTCAGACGTCATAGGCTGGCTGAGAGGTTGCTTGTCGATGTGCTGCATCTGGGTTGGGCTGAGTCACATGATGAGGCATGTAGGTTAGAGCATTCCATAAGCGAAGAGCTTGCCAATTCAATCCAAAAGACGCTTGGGGATCCACAGACTTGCCCTCACGGCAATCCAATCCCAGATGAGAAAGGGTCCATTGCTCAGCTCAAGAGTGAAGCCCTCTCAAATCTGCTAACTGGCCAAAGCGCGGTAGTAGCGCAGATTCCTGACGAAAGCAGTGAGCTCCTCCGCTACCTCGCCACGCTGGGAATGTTCCCGGGCGTGAAGATTGCGGTTGAAGAGAAGGCGCCGTTTGAAGGGCCGATGCTGGTGAAAGTGGGGGGCAATTCCTATCCTCTCAGTCTGGACGTTGCCTCTGGCATCTTCGTGACTAGGGAAAAGTAGACAACAGCTCACACGGAAGCTCCAACGTCACCTAGGACTACTGAAGAGAGGCTAGCGTAGACCTTATTCCCAATTAAGGCTCCGGCCACACTTCCCAGAACCACAGCAAAGACTGGGAGTTGGAACGCAAACGACCAGGGGAACAAGTAAATTGTGAAAGGATAGTAGGTCGCCCAGAAAAACATGCCCGCGATTAGCGCTGAAATGATCATCGTCCGCCTGAACGCGATGATCGGAGTCAACACGTACAAGACCAAATCAAACAAAGTGATGGGAAGAAGTCCCCAAGGTACGTAGGGAGACGAACCTGCATAGATTGCAAGAAGGAGGTAAGTTACAGCGTTGAAAGTAAGTCCTATGGCGATGCCTGATCCGAGCCCCGGCATTACCCTTTTCACGGGAACGAGCACAAAGGTCGCTACCAATGCGAGCAAAACTGCGACCAACCAATTCATAGGGAATGAGCGAAATGTTCTCCCGAGGTAAATGAAATAGCCAGAAGCGCCAAGCCATATCGCAGAGAAACTCAACAAAACGAAAAGAGCAACTGCACGTCGCCTTGCATCTGACACTATGACGATGCCGTGCCTGATCATCCCATACTCAATCACTAACCCGATCACCATTCCAAGGTTCACAGTTAACATTCCAACCGTGAGCAGCGCGAGCGCAGGGCCGTTCCTAGGCTCGTTCAGAAAGATGCTGTGAGCAATTTCATTCGAAATACCAGCTATGATTTCGATTAAGCAACCGACTCCAGCGAGCTTCAACCCTGCGATGTTCACAAATCGAATCGGGCTGAGCGAAACAGGAGGTTGTTTCGGAGAATACCGGAGGCCTCGCCAAACTCCGATAATTGTTATCGCAATGGCTGCATAGAGTGTCAGGTGTGATGGGTTCCACCAAGGCTCCACGTCCTCAAACGGAATATGTGAGAATACGTCCCACCAGCCTGCCAAGACTTGAAGGACAGCGCCGAAGCTAGCGATTAGATAGCTTGATTGGCGGGACGCATAAGCCAACTATCCTTCCCGTCCTAGACTAGAGGAGGCGCATGTCTTCCTTGACAGTCGTCAGAACTACGTGACTGTTGCTTCGATCGACAAACGGCATGCTGAGGAGGCTCTTAGTGAACTTGCTTAGTTCCTCACGACTCCGGAATTTGGCTAGGACGACGGCGTCAGTTAGGCCAGTTACATCGTAGACAGCGCAAGTGTTCGGTAGCTTTCCGATCGCTTCCTCCATTTCGAGCAACTTACCTTTTGAGACTGTGATCTCCGTTAGGACAGTCAACTGATAGCCAAGCCTGTCGTGATCAAGGACGGCCGAGTAACCCTTGATTACACCAGACTTCTCAAGTCTACGAATCCGGGTTAGGACAGTTCCTACCGAAACTCCTGCTCGGCGCGCTATGGATCGATAGGATCTCCGGCAGTCACGAAGAAGTTCATTCAGTATCTTCCTGTCAACTTCATCTATGTCCAATCGTCCAGTTGTCGCCAATTCTGAGCCCCTTTTCTGAACGTTCATTCACAAATATAAGGTTAGACGATATGAATGTCCAGTAAATTACCCAGAATAGTTATATTTGTTCAGCGGGATTCTTGCGGCTTCATTACAGTTTGCGGGGATGGAGCGCTAAGATTGCTATACAACCCTAAAACCACCCGCCTAGACACTGTCATTGATCCGGCACTTGGCACTCCCTACCAGCGTTACAAGATCGTCGCTCAGCTCGCCCCACCGCGAAAAAAACTCCCCCCACCATTTGATCCACGAGTAAGTAAGATAGGGCTTGCAAGAATTCTCTTGAAGGAAACACTCGCATATGGATTGAAACTACGCAAGAAAGGGTACAGGCGTGTTCTTGTGAGTAGGCCATGCATTTACGGAACGTTCAGTGGGCCGTTGGGCGGATTCCACCCCATTAAGGAAAAATGTACGGGGTGTATGAGGTGCGTCCAAGAGTATCCGGGCGTTTGCTCGGTCGACCGCAACCCCGAATTTTACCGATTCGCGGACTCTTACTGGGCTTCAGAGGAGGCCGCTACAATAAGCGGTTCACCCGTCGCCACAGTTTTGTACGAGGCCGAGACGGGGAAGATACTAATCAAAGGGATGGGATACAAGGGGCCATTCGCCGGTCCAGGATGGGATTCGATCTGGACTGACATGTCCGAAATTGTGAGGCCGACACGGGATGGTGTCTATGGTAGAGAATTCATCTCAACAACTGTAGATGTCGGCAGGAAGACGAAATCCCTCCAATTCAACCAGGAGCGTGGACAGTTTTCCAAAACCACTGAAGTATCATTACCGATAATTTTCGATTCTCTACCAGCCAACCTAAACAGCCATAGCATATTGGAATCAGTCGCAGGCGCGTCCCTTCGAACTGGCACAATTTTCATAGCAACACCCACTCAAGCAAGACAGCTACGCGCAGTTAATCGTGACCAATTGGTCCCACTAATTTCCGCTGATAAGCTAAGCGATACTATCAAGGGGATCCGTGATGCCCGTTTGATTGAACTGGCAAGTTACGATTCATCAATAGTTCAAGAGGTTCAGAATGTCAACCCCACTGCTCCAATCTCTGTTCGCTTGCTGTTGACTATTGACTCTGCCAAAACGGCAGCCGATTTGGTTCGAAAGGGAATCGACGTCATCCATCTCGTAGCTAACTACCACGGGCAATCATGGGACAAAGGCGAGCCGGCGCATGTCAAGGACCTGATTCGCAAGGTCCACACGACACTTGTTACTGAATCGCTCAGGGACGATGTCACTCTTATCGCGAGTGGTGGGATCACTCGAGCGGAGCACGTTCCGAAAGCAATTATGTGCGGAGCGGACCTTGTTGCTATTGATACAACAGTTCTCGTAGCCTTACAGTCACAATTTCTAGGTGAATGCGTCTCGCCTGAATCAGGGCGCATCGCTGCTGAGAATTTTAGTTCAAACTGGGGTGAGCAGAGACTTGTTAACCTGCTCTCTTCGTGGCACGATCAACTAATCGAGATACTCAGCGCCATGGGAATACGCGATGTGAGAAGGCTACGCGGGGATGTGGGCAGGGCTATGTTCAACGAAGAGCTTGAGAAGGAGGCGTTCGCGGATATCGCGCCTAGAAACTGAAACTGATTTGGTCGAGAAACACGCGAAGCTAATCCACCGCGGCCTCCAGCTCTTACCCAGCCTCAAGTACGGGATATCGGGAGGCTTCGGTAACAAACGTTGGACGCCGGAACTAATCTTTGCAACATACGAACAGGCAACAACTGGGAAACCACCGGAATCACTCGAGTATAAGGTGGGGGATTCAGGGGGCGGCTTTGACCGACTCAACTTCAAGGGCATTCATCCCGACGCAAGTTTCCCGGACGACGAGTTTGATCTCTCGATTGATCTGAACCGTCGAGGTTCCGGCGCTAAGATTTCCATCCCAATCCCGATCTACGGGGCTGGAATGTCTTTTGGTTCTGTCAGCCTGAGTTTTATGCTCTCTCGGGCCTTGGCCGCGAAACGATTGAGCACATTCACTTCGACGGGTGAAGGTGGGTACCCGCCTCCTCTCTTCGAGTATAAGGATCATGTGATCACGCAAGTCGCTACGGGGATGTTTGGTGTGCGCGAGGATACGATTCAGGCTGCTAGGATTGTGGAGTTCAAGTATGCTCAGGGCGCGAAACCTGGGTTGGGCGGCCATCTGTTGGCGGACAAGGTTACGTCGGAGGTTGCCAACATGAGGGAGTCGTTGCCCTTCACCTCCCTCTACTCCCCCTTCCCGTTCCATAGCGTTTACTCGGTTGAGGACCATAGGAAGCATGTTGATTGGATTCGGGCCGTAAACCCCCACTGCTTAGTCTCAGTCAAAGTCTCGACCCCTGTTGACATCGACATGGTTGCGATTGGTAGCTACTATGCGAACGCGAACATACTCCATATTGACGGAGGCTACGGTGGGACTGGGGCGGCCCCCGAGATCGCGAAGAAGAACATTGCGATGCCGATCGAATATGCGATCCCGAAAGTTCACCGCTACCTTGTCGAGGAAGGGGTTAGGGATGAAGTTGTGGTTATGGCAAGCGGAGGAATACGAACCGCGTACGACGTCGCCAAAGCCATCGCGCTTGGAGCCGATGGTTGCGTCATTGGATCAGCTGAGGCCGTGGCTGTGGGTTGCTCTCAATGTGGAAACTGCGAACGCGGAAGGGGATGCCAGGTCGGAATCACCACCACCGACCCTGAACTCAGCCAGCTCATAACTCCCGAGTGGGGCGCACAGAGAATAATCAACATGTACTCTTCCTGGGCTAAGCAATGGCGGGACATTCTGGGAAGCCTCGGGCTACGTTCAATCAGAGAACTCAGAGGAAGGACCGACCTACTTGTCTACGGGTGAAAAACTTGGACATGGCAACAACAATCATCGATTCTAGAAGACATATCGTGCAGGGTCTAACCCTCCACCGAAAGATGGAAGCAGAAGGAGGTTGCGGGGTCGTCGGCGCGGCGTGCTCCGTCCCAATCCCTGGAAAACACTTCCTCACAGCGCTTCTACAGATGAAGAATCGCGGAAACGGAAAGGGCGGGGGGATAGCGGCACTCGGGCTTTCCCCCGAACGCCTCGGAGTCTCCAAAAGTATCCTCCGGGAGGATTACCTAATCCAGATTGCTTACCTAGACCCGTCAGCTTGCAAAGCTGTGGAAGCCGAATTCATCTGTCCCAACCTGGACGTGGACTCAGCAGCTTGGCTTGAAACGGTTGAGGACCATAGAACGATTCAGGGTTTAGAGGTTAAACCACCCGAAGTACGCCGCTACTTCTGCAGAGTGAAGGAGGATGTACTTGGGCAATTCATGCGGAGTTCCGGATTAACTAACCCATCCGTAGCAGAGGACGAGTTCATCTATCAAAACAGTTACGCGCTCAACAAGAAATACTACGCTTCTCTGGGTGAGAAGAAGGCCTTCGTACTTTCACACGGAAAGGACATGATGGTGCTGAAGATCGTTGGTTGGGGCGACCAAGTCATACGTTATTACAGGCTGGAAGATTTCACAGCCCATGTCTGGATAGGGCATCACCGCTACCCTACGAAGGGAAAGGTGTGGCATCCCGGAGGCGCCCACCCATTCATCGGCCTTCACGAGGCATTGGTTCACAACGGGGACTTCTCAAACTACCACTCAATCTGCGAGTACTTGGCACAGCGAAACATCTACCCCCTCTTCCTAACCGACACGGAAGTCGCTGTCTACCTATTCGACCTCTGGAGGCGAGTCTACGGGTACCCGATGGAATACTTGATCGAGGCCATGGCACCCACCACCGAACGAGACTTCTACATGCTCCCACCAGAGAAGAGGCGAATTTACCGTGAGATACAAACCACCCATATCCATGGATCCCCGGACGGGCCGTGGTTTTTCATAGTCGGCCGAAGCGAAAACGGAGGCGAACAACTTCACCTACTGGGCATAACTGACACATCCATGCTACGGCCTCAAGTATTTGCTCTCCAAGACGGAGAGGTGAAGATTGGGTTGATAGCGTCTGAGCGTCAAGCAATCGACGCTTGCCTAAGAAGTTTGGCTGCAGAAGATTCTCGATTCGCAGCTAAGGCAGATGTTTACTGGAACGCACGCGGCGGCAGCTATACTGATGGGGGCGCCTTCCGTTTTACTGTAGACCGTACATCAGCGAGACCGAACCTCAAATGTCTCGACAAGTTTGGCATGGAGGTCTCAATTACCAAAGATTCCGCCAGCAACTTTCTGGATGGCGTTACGAAGTTGAGCCCGCGGGCTCTCTCAGATAAGTTATCCTCAAAGGAGCTTCGCGTGGATTCGTTGGAGCGTTTCCTGGACAACTTGGAGGAGAATGCGAGGATAAGCGGGGTTGGCAGGGTCCGATCATTTCAGTATTTGACTTGGTTGCTCGACAATCTGCACAGAATTCCAAACGGCCAGCGAGGTGGGATCAGGGCGAAGACTGAATCAAGTTTATTCTCGATTCTTCGCGGTTTTCCCAACATTTCTGCACCGGACGGTTCAGGCTATGTGTTGGCGGATTACGCAACTAAGACAGAGTTTAGGGCGCCCCGACTTGGAGAGGAGGTATTGGCGTTAGATGTTTCGGATTTCGCCGCTGAAGGTGAGGGTTCGGCGTCGTCCGCTCTTGTTGCAGCCTACAAGCTAGGATGGAAACATGTAATTTCATTTGATTGGCGTGGGCAGAGGTTTTGCGGTGCTGGGTTGGGCGCGCAAAGCGAAGGCTTCAGGCTGGATGTGTTCGGAAACCCTGGCGACTACTTGGGGAGTGGCCTTGATGGCGCCCAAATCTATGTTCACTCAGCCGCCCAAGACCAAGTAGCTCAGATAATGAAGAGCGGTAAGCTTGTCATTTACGGAGATGTTGGGCAGACTTTCATGTACGCCGCTAAGGGGGGTGAGGTCTATGTGCTCGGCAACGCCGCCGGTCGTCCGCTCATTAATGCGGTCGGTCGGCCGCGAGTTGTCATCAACGGCACCTGCCTAGACTACCTAGCTGAATCTTTCATGGCCGGTGACCCATTGAACGGGGGCGGGTTCGTTGTGGTTAACGGAATACGGTTCGAGCTGGGTCAGATTCGTGGGCTTGAGGTACCATATCCAGGTGGCAACCTCTTCTCGCTAGCCTCGGGAGGCGCAATCTACATACGAGATCCCGCGGGTAAGGTTGGCGTTGATCAGCTCAACGGAGGGCAACTGGGAAGAATGAGCCAAGGCGATTGGCAACTAATCCTTCCCTACCTTCTGGAAAATCAAGAACTGTTTGGAGTTAAGGTCGAGGATCTGCTGGGAACTGGCGCGCAGCCCGACGAACCCGAGCGGGTCTACCGAAAAATCGAAGCCATTCCTCTGAATGCTCTCACAACCCTACACGGGTAGGAGAATGTTATTGGTTCGTTTGCTGGAAATTGTATGTCACTTGACATACGCCTCAAATCTCGCCTCTCACCTGCGGGGTTAGGTGTTATCGTCATGAGGGCGAAGGCCTCAGGAATATCAGTAGGACTACAACAAGTAATAACGTGAACCCGATCGTCCCATGCCAACCATAACGCAACGCCATACCTAAACAGAAAACTTGGGTTAAGACGTTCTTGAACCGTTTACGCCCTCTGAACCACGACACCGTCCATGCCCATTCACCCTGTCTCCTGAATGTCTCTTGCGATTTATCGAGACCCCGTTACGGGCATCTCTAGTATTCGAAACAGACTTCGGTTGCTAGTACCCTGCCTCGGCCGCATTCTGACGACTCAACCACGTAGCTCTCTCAGCCGGGCTTTGAGACGTTAACCTTCCAAAAATGGACACTACAGTTGAGTTTGGTAAACAGAGGAAAAAAGGATGATGTGGCGGTGTGGTGTTATGTTGCTACTGCGGGTGCTACGTCTTTGCCACATTTGTCACAGAAGGTCGCGTATCCTGGGATTTGTGTTTTGCAGTTTGGACATGCTTTGAGTCGGAGTTGTTTGGTTCGGATGTATTGGTGCATGCTTTTGGTGAGTTCCGTGTAGCTCAATAGAGCTCCTTTTGGTTGGCCGGTGAGCAACGAGAGCGTGTCGTCTGCCATAATCGACTTCTGTGTAAGCATACTTTCTCTAGCCATCAAATCACCTCCACGCAATCAAGCGACCTTTTTGCGGAGCCAACACGTTTTCCGTGTAACGGCTTCGTTACTCTCACGCCGGCTGGAGTCAATTTTTCGATTGGACACTCGCACATGCCCACTCTGCGGGCGGAGTCGCCCTGAATTTCACATGTTTGAGGGCTGTTTAGCGGCTTAGAGAAGCGTATTTTTGCTTAAATCAGGCCGAGTACGGGGCGGAATCCTCGGACCTAATAAGACGTACAACGCCTGAGAGAGGGTTTCAGCGCCAGTTTTCACGGGCGCTCGCTTATAGTTAACAGGCCTCAAAATGAGGCGATACGCGGCGTCATGGGCTATCTCATTCTACAAAAACCACGGCAACCACACAGTGCGAACACAAACTCTCAAACGGTTCTAAGAAGCCACTACGACATACCTGAGGTTCAATGATCGCATTCGCTAACTTCCTCCCGTCAATTTTGAGGCGGTTGGAGAGATGAAATGGTTCGGCGATGAAGCTGCTAAAGGGTATATGTTGGGTTGGCGGAGGAGGGTGTGAGTTTGAAAATGCGATTCACTCCACTACTGCTAACCGGTCTCATCCTTCTACTCACTCTGCTCCTCTTCAGCTCCGCGGGTGCGGTTGCGCCGTCTGCTTCGACGACCGATAACCTGAACGGGGTTGCGTTGGTGAGCGGGAGCGAAGGTTGGGCGGTTGGGGGCGCGGGGACGATTCAGCATTTTGACGGCTCCTCTTGGACTTTGATCGCTTCGGGAACAACCTCAGACCTTTTTTCGGTATCCTTCGGCCCACCCACCAACCCTAACCCGAGTGCGGGGTTTGCTGTTGGAGGAAGCGGCGGGAGCGGCGCGGCGGTGGCGCTCTATTGGGGTGGTGTGTCATGGTTTACGATCACTAACGGACTTACTGGGTCAGATGCACAGAGGCTTTCCTCAGTCTTCGCGCTGAGTTCGACCGATGCGTGGGCTGTTGATGGGGTTACGGGGGCGTTCTGGCATTGGTCGGGTCAGGCGGGGTTGGGCGGGGGATGGAACATGGTTGGGTCTGCGTCGGCGGGGCTTAACTCTGTTTTCATGACTGACCCGACGGATGGGTGGGCGGTGGGATCGGGTGGGGTGATTTACAGATATGCTGGCGGCGGTTGGACGATGTATACGAGCGTCGGTCAGACGCTCAACTCAGTATTCTTCGTTGACCAAAACGAGGGTTGGGCGGTAGGGGCTGGTGGGGTGCTTTACCACTACGTATCGGGTACTTGGACTGGGCCAGTATCCCCTGCCCCAACCACACAGAGCCTCAACTCTGTTTTCATGACTGACCCGACGGATGGTTGGGCGGTTGGCGCCGGGGGTACAATCCTTCAATACTCGAACGGCATGTGGACGCTTCTACAGAACCTCTCAGGAACAACCCAGGGTCTGAATTCTCTCTCCTTCGCCGGGTCGAGCGGTTGGGCGGTGGGAAATGTTGGGACCCTCATCTCATTAACCAGCCAAACCCCGCAAGGCTTACCCTCCGCAACCTTCGAGTCAGTATACCTCTCCAGCTCAGGTGATGGTTGGATTGTTGGTTGTTCTACCGGGGGTTGTGGGTCTGGGGCCGGTGAACCCGTACTCGTTCATTGGAACGGAAATTCATTCACACGCGGAACCTCCGCCGCCATCACCTCCGACCTATTCTCAGTCTTCATGCTAACCACGTCCGAGGGTTGGGCGGTTGGCGGAATCGGAACCACACCGGTAATCCTCCACTACACGGGCGGAAGTTGGGTGCAAGTCCCCGCCCCACCCACAGGCGGCGTTCTGCGGTCGATATTCATGGTTGATTCGGGGAATGGTTGGGCGGTCGGAGACCACGGAGCGATTCTACGCTACGCGGGGGGTGCGTGGGGTCTAGCCGCAGCCCCGACTTCGAACAATCTGCGGAGCGTCTTCATGGTTGGGGAGTCGGACGGTTGGGCGGTGGGTGGTGCGGGAACCATACTACGCTACCAAGGCGTGAATGGGCAGTGGACAAGTTACCCCAGCCCCACAACCTCACAACTCAATTCAATCTTTCTCCTCGACCCGTCGCATGGTTGGGCTGTGGGGGCTGGTGGGGCGATTCTTCATTTCGACGGGTCAATATGGTTGAATGTTGCCGGACCCGTCAGCACAAACCTCAACGCAGTCATTCAAGTAACCCAGCAGCAGGCTTGGGCGGTCGGCGACTCGGCCACAATTCTACAGTGGACCGGGTTCAGCTGGAACCAGTTCACCCCTATCCCGTCCCTCTCGGGTAACCCGAACCTAAACTCAATCTACCTCCTAAACAACGGCTTTGGTTTCGTAGTTGGAGCACCAGCCGCCCCGGGAAGCCAAGGGACCATCCTCCTGGCCCCTAACATGACTCCGATCCCAGAGATCCCGCAACCCCAACTTCTGATGTGGGTTGGGATCCTAGCCGTACTAACTATAGGCACGAGCCTGCGGCGAAAAATTCGGCCACCAAAACGACCGCGGAGATGACCCATAACAATTCCTTCGCTAGCCTACATGGTTGGGAAGGTAAGACGCCGGCAAAATCTAGTGTGAAACAACCACCGAAGGAGAAAAGTGACAAACCAAACGGGTTGATCAGAAGGTACCGTTATTCTGAATTATCGTTAGCTACCTGTTCTTCGCTTTCACTTGGATTCCGGCGGCTTCACGCGAGCCTTACCTTAATAATCCTCTTTTTCTCGGTCGGAGAATTCCATTTGCGCGTTGCGCGGTTTACTAGACGAAACGCTGGGAAAGGAAACTGCTAAGCTAGCTATTCCTTAACGCTCTGTGGAGTTCTTCCACGCGTCGTCGAGTAACGTAGTCCTTGTGGTGTCGGAATCCGCCGCCAAAACTTTTGGGTATGTGTAGGAGTTCATGGATCAGGGTTTTCTCCTTCTCCTCGTGCGGAAGCCCATCATACTGCTCCGCCAAAACCTCAACGGCGTAGTATGCGGGTTCGCTGAGGGCCTGCTGCCAAATCTTGGGTAAGGAGTGGACGCGGGCTATGGTGTTGCTGGCCTTTGAACCGTAGCTTCGGTAACAATAAACCCGGTTCTTCGGCACATGGGTGAACCCTAATTTGTCCACAATTCTCAGTAGGAGTTCGGAAACGTCGGGTGCCCGCTCATAATGAAACTGCATGGAACTGGGATGAGTATTGGGGATCTAAAATAGGATTCTCTGACCGTTCTTCTGGCTGAGTGCATGGCAGTGTTCAGTTAACTTGCATCGGCAAGATGGTCTAGGTAGCTAGAGATTTGTTTGGTTCTAGCCTCGTCCGGATTTCGGCTACCAACACTTTGACGGTGGATAATTGGATTTGGTCGAGCTTCTGAAGAATATCTTCCACTATCAGCGCTTTGCGGACTTGCACGTTTCCGAGCAGGTACTCCTCGTATGCCCAGAGGAGTGCTTCGATCTTATCCGCCGCCTTCAATATGACCGCCTCTATCGAACCTGTCTCCCTAACCGCTTTTCGTAGTCCCACATATTCCCCAACCAAGCCCTCTGGTAGCCCGCCAAGCAGTTTACCGAACCACTCCAACCCCTTGGAGTCCAATGTTTCAGCGAAGACACTATCCTGATGTTTGAACGGGTGATGAATGTCCCCAGTTCTCGCCTCTTCAGCGTCGTGGAGCAACGCCATTCTTAACAACCGCTCAGAATCAACTCTTACCCCCTTCCCCCGTTCCAGATCAGCAAGGATCATGGCGTACAAGGCCGTGAAGTACGAGTGCTGCGCCACATCCTCACGGAAATGACACTTGTACACACTAAAGCGACCAACAGTCATAAGCGACCTAATACCCAACAGAAAATCCAAAACACCCGACTCTATCAATGATCTTCAGGTTGATGAATGATACATGAGATAATCTAGTTTTCTGAAGAAAGAACCAGCCGAAGATGATAACCAGATCGCGAACGAGAAAGCTTGATCCTGCTACTAGCCTGTCCGCCAGGTGTGATATCTAACAAAGAATCATGATTCTTGGGACACTGATTGAAGTCGTGACTTTATGCGGGAAGTAAATCAGCTTCTACGCGCGGGCCGACAGGCGCCTTTTCACCGTTTTTTTCTCTAAGTGCGCGTATTCTGGTAGCGGCCCCCCGATTAGAGGTCTCGCGTACTCGAGGAATTGCTTAGTAATGAAATTTGATTCCTTATTGATGAATTCGTTCGGCACCTTCTTCGTCAGGAGCGCAACTTTTTCCAGTTCGACGAGGCCAGTTTTGCATTCGTAGGGGTCGTTGGTTTTTCTTATCAACGTCACCATCTTATCAGACTCACCGGCGACCGCCTGTGAAATTGCAGCTTTCCCTACGAGGTATGCTTCGTCTAGGTCAATCTGAGAAGCACATGCCATTGAAACTCTTTGAATTGTTCCGGGCTTGTCGCATCGAGCCTTGATCTTCAGATTCTCGGAAACCAGGTTCACCAGATAGTCTCCTACGCCGCCTAATTGTACGTGCCCGAACTTGTCTGTGTCTATCTGTTTGGTGGAGGCCTTCACGAATTCACCTTTCTCATCTCTCAGGCCCTCGCATATGCATATCACAACGCGACCGAGCCTATCGTAGATGGATTTGACGTCTGCAAGGAATCTTGTAGCTACAAAGGGGTGTTCGGGTAGGTAAATCAGATGAGGGGCACTATCCACACCCTCCTTGCCTAAGGCTGTACTTGCCGTTATCCAACCCGTGTCTCTTCCCATCGTTTCAATAATTTTTACAGCATCAGTCGTGTAGATCGCCTCAGTGTCCAAACCAGAGTCTCTAACAGCGATCGCGTTAAACCGAGCGACGCTCCCGTAGCCTGGGCAGTGGTCGGTAACCATAAGGTCGTTGTCGACGGTCTTGGGGACGCCGATTACATTTAAGTCGTAATTTCTTTCGGAAGCAAGTTGCGCGACCTTGTGCGCTGTGCTCATGGAGTCGTTTCCTCCTGCGAAGAGAAAGTAGGAAATGTTGTGGGCGGCAAAGACTTGCAGCAGTCTAACGTAGTCATCTTCGCGCAACTTATACCGGGAAGACCCGAAGGCAGCGGAGGGAGTTTTCCTCAGCATTGAAATGGTGGACGGGTCTTCTTGGCGTAGGTCGACAAGTTCCTCGTTGAGGACGCCGAGAATTCCATTGATTGCTCCGTATATGGAGCCGACTTTGCGTTGTTGCTTTGCTTCGACGATGATGCCGGAGACACTACTGTTTATGGCAGCGGTCGGGCCGCCGGACTGGGCTATCAGTAGGTTCTCGGTCAAGTTTTCACGCAATTATGGAGGTGAGTTTCTCCAGGTTCCTGCCGCGAACCGATTTCATATGGTTAAGGGCTTGTTCAACCGTGAAGTTTTGGTGCACTATTTTGCTCACGGCATCAGCGACAGCCGATGGGTCTTCCTGCCCGGGATGCAGCACATTTCGTCCCACGAGCGCCCCTCTAACATTTTGTCCCGCAGCCATGCCGTCAGAGAACTCCTTGAAAACTCCTGACAGGTTTCCCAACGATTCTCCCCCTAGCATCAGGATTGGGCAACTGGTTGACTTCGCCACGCGATGAAACTCGTCACAATATGGAATCTTCAGCCAGATCCCACGTGAGGAATCCCCCAGTGCTGTCGCCACACCTATCGTCTTGATTAGATCATCCGCGCTCTTTAGTGCCTTGTATCCTTCGGGGGTTCTTTCTACGCTGAACGCCTCAAGAAAGATCGGAATCGAGTGCCTGTTTAGCTGATTGATCGCCTCGGAGCAAGATACTATGGTATCAAGGGATCTGGTGTCTTTCAAATCCAGCCTAAACATCATCTTTGCGCCGTCGAGGCGAAGTCGGTCGATAGAGTCGGCTGTGAAAGAGGTGAAACGGTCGTCCATTTCGAATTCTGCGCCGCTTAAACCTCCACGGTTCATGCATCCTACCAGAACTTTGCGATCAAGAAAGCTCTCGCCACCATTTTCAACCATCAGATAGTCAACGATTAGGAGGTCTTCGATTACGTCCGTCGTCCCCATGACGCCGTCGAATTCCGGGCTGGTGACCACTCTGAGAATCCGGGAAAGGTAGCTGTGCCGGTTTCCCATAACTGTCGGATCGTCCCCTGCCTTAGTCACTCTCCTAGCAGGATGATCAGCAGCAAGGATGGCTAGTTTTCCATCAATTGTAAGTCTGTCTCTCTTCTTTCTGCGTCCTGCCGATTTCTCAATCACACGAGGATCGTTCACCCTTACATCTGTTATCATGCTGAAAATTGAAGCAGGAAAGAATCCTTCGTACCCAAAGGCAAAGTTTGCCGTTAGAGTCGTCAAGGGCTTGGTCCTCAGTTTTCGACGGAAGAGAGCTTTTAGGTGTCATGGTATTTGAGAATTCACTTTTCACAAGCGGGGATTTGTTGAATCGTCCACACGAGTCGCATGAATATCCAGAGAGAATGAGAGATTATCGCGTGCGACGGTGAGAGTAAATGAAGGAATCCTGGGAACTTCTTGCTCAAAATCATGTTTTAGGATGGTGCGGGGAAGGGGATTCTGGCTCCAATTTACTGGTAGGTAAGGTGACTCCTCTGAAATCGTTGCGGACGGCTTGCACTTGAGCCCTGAGATGACGAGGTTGGCGATTAGGGCAAAGCGAACGGATGGGCTGATTCTTGTTACGGACGCTGTGATGGCCGCAGGAACCGCCATGGCAGAGTTTGAGCTTGCGGGCGTGAGGGCGTACGTTCGTGACGGCGGATCATTCACGAAGGAAGGGAGATTGTGTGGCAGCACATTGACTCTTGAGAGAGCGTTGAAGAATACGATAACATGGAATGATCTTTCGCTCCCTGAAGCAGTTCGACTGGTATCTCTTAATCCTGCAAAGCAAATAGGCATACAGAAGGGTCGATCTTAGCGATTTAACTCCCTCCGCGAATGCCACGTAACCCTGTTGTTTCAACGGGTTCCTTGTGCGGTCAAGTTTCCTCTTGAACGTTCAATTTTCCAGTGAAGTTCCTCCACGTGCAGTGGGAGGAGAAGCCGTTCGCTTTTCATCGTGCCCTTAACTAATAATGGCGTTTCGCCGCCAGAGCAGGTTCTCGACTCCGCAGCGTTCCAAGAGAATCGACTCGACCTCACGTTGCTGCTTGGCTTCGCTGAGGCGGTTGTAGCCGGAACGTTTCATGCCTTGGAACATGCGGAAGATTTCGTCCAGCCGCTGAGCCTCGCAAAGCACGGCTGGCACCGTTATCTCCAAACGCCTCCCCTTCCCCGGCAGAAGATGAGGAGCTCAGACCTTAAATGGGGAAGAGAAGGGTGAAAGTTAGCACGTCTTCTTAGTGAATTTTCCGACAATCTGTTCAGTCCTTCAGAGAGAGAACCGGTTTGGGGGATGGTTGGGGTACTGCGGAGCTAAATTGGCATGTTGAACTTGGGCGGAAATTGCATGGTTGAATATGTTTTCATCCATTTTCATGGCGGAAACGGCATTTTCAGGGATGTATCGGGTTTCAACTGTCCCCCTTATATGCGTTCAAGTCGAGTCCGGAAACGTATGCGTATTACTACGCATAACAAATTAAAGGAGAAATAAAAATTTGCGTAAGAAATTAGTTGCAACGCTAACAATCGCTATATTTCTACTTAGTACATTAGCAATTATTGTTCCAACTCAAGCGACCTTCACCTTAGGCAACTCAGTCCCATATACCCCGTACGCGATTAACAATTTTGATCCGCACGTTCCGGGCGTTATTGGTTATGTTTGGCCTGGCAGCGGTGAATGCGCGTATCTGGGTTACCCGAACACGGCACCCTACGCTCAATGCGCGCCGGGTTATCAGGCACCTTACCCGAACGGCAATCCGCCGGGCGGAAACCCATCTTGGTATCAGCTGGAAGGCAACAATTACGAGCCTTTCGGAGCTGTACTGACTAATTCGACGGGTGACTTGATCTTCGGCCTCAACGCAACCGCATGCGCAGTACAAGGCGCACACCCCATCAGTCTCACCACATGTGCAGGAACATCAACCAACTATCTCGCCGCCGGTCCTAGCCCCTCACTACGTTACAGGGGTGAGTGGGATCAGATGGCAATCTACCTACCTCCAGGCTTCACAGTACCCGGTGGCGCGTCACAAGTCGTGACGAGTTTCACGAACGACTACTCAGGCATCGCTGTCTTCAAAGCTTCACCATACGACCGGTATGGACCCAACGACACTGTCATTTGGATAGTGACAGACGCAGGAGTAGACGCGAACCAAGCAGCTAGTTCTGCTACTCCTACAGGAGTAGGACAAGTAGGAGCAGCGTGTATACCCGGTACCGCCGCATCACCAGAGTATTGTGGCGCCTACTACCAGCACCAATATCTCTCGTTCACCAACCTTGGTGAATGGTACTACGTCAGAATCAACGGCGTGACCGCGCCAAGTACTGCTGGAAAATACTTCTTCAAGATCTTCCTAGGCAGCAGTCCTAGCTCTACTCTAGGAGGCGAAGAAGGCACCAACCAAGCAGCAGCAAGCGCTGTTCTGTCCCAGAACGAGTTCATTCCAACCGAGAATTGGCCTGTGATGCTTGTGAAGGGTGAGGTTGACCCCGCAATCGCAACCGGTACGATCCGGTATGCGGGTTACAACGCAACCCTCTACGGTCAACCAGTCCAAGAGGCTGGGAAGGTAACGGCTGTGATGACTACACGCCTCGACCCGTACACCGGTCAACAACGTCCGGATCTAGCTAACATCAACGCGGTTGGATACTTCAACGCCACAGCCCAAGGCCACTATGAGGTGGAAGGCTTAGCGCCCGGTATCTACGACCTGTACGCTGAAGCGGCAGGGTTCCCGTTGACGTTATGCACGTCTGGATTTACCGTGTTGAGGGGTCAGTCTTTGCACTTCGACTGCTACCTACAACCCGGTGCGGTGATTCACGGCAGCGTGTTCAGCAAGCACCAGTTCGGCGACGAACTATGGCCAGGATCAATGGATTGCTGCACAGGAAATCCATACATGGAAAGTGTGCCTGTAGGCTCTTACATGAAGATTGAACTATACGCCAACCCAACGCTAAGCAACATTCCCGATCCAAGCGCAGGCCCGGCAGTATCATGGTCACCACTACCCTGCATCGCGGGAGGCCAATACGGCTTCTACCCGTACAAGGACGCAGGCCAATGTGGCGACCCACGTGCTGGAGCCGCAATCGCGTTTCCATGGCATGAATACACACCAGCCAACGGGTACGGATACCCCACCGCCGCAAGTTCAGGCGCCGGTAAGTGGCTGTACTATCAGGTTTCGGCCCCCAGCGAAAGTGGGTTGCTGAACGGTGCGGGCACCATGACGCAGGATCCGCAGGGTGTCGGTCCACCACAAACATGGTACGTGAATGGATTTACTACGAACCCGTTCACCTTTGAGTTCGGTGCTAAGGGTGAGTACGGTGCTCCAAGAGACCTTGACGGAGGCGTTCCGCAAGTGTACGCTACTTGGGTTAACGGGCTCACGCCTGGAAGGTACTACGTGAGAGCGTGGACTTTCCGCTACGTTCAAACAGCCTTGGATGGGGCAACCTTCCAAGAATACTACTTTGACGTAACACCAAACGAGTGGGCGGGTGACGTAACGTTACCCATGGACCTTCGCTTATCGAGTTGGGTTAACAAGACTGTTCACTTCCACGACACCGCAGGCACGATCACTGACCAACCGATCGACACAGGCGCCGGCGCAATGGCCGGTGTACTGATGGACGCGAACGGTGTGGTCTGGTCATACAACCAGAGCGCTCTGGGCTACTATGGATATTACAGCAGCGGAAAAGGTTCCGGTTTCAACTGGAACCCGAACAGCTACCCAGGAAGTTACGCGACGGGAGCCCCCTACGCGTCAGGGAACAGTCTTGACGCGGCCCAACTCAACGCGCATGCGATTGAGACGGGTCAGGCGAACATTCAGTTCTGGGGTTGGAACGACACTTGGGGTGGAGAGAACTACGGTATCCCCTCAGGCACGTACACACCCCATGTCTTCGCGTTAGGTTACATTGAAACTAGCCCCGTCGAGTCCGTCTCAGTAACCCTGAGCGGTAACCCGACGAGCATCAGCGACCACATGTACCGCGCCGCAGGATTCAACATGACGGTTTACAGCATCGACTGGGAAAGACCAACGGTTGCACGCAACTGGCTCTACGGCCAATGGGGCACCGGACCCTACGTGTGTACGGGGGTCACTCCAACGTGCGCTACGGCTGGAACCCAGCAATCAGGCCAAATGCCCTTCACTTGGGGTGAAGGATACACATACAAAGGAGCAGCAGTCGGTGGACAAGGTGGAACAGGAACCCCCTGTCATTTCACCTTTCCGGGTGGCGCTACCGCCACCTACTGCGGGCCCTTCAGCACCAACGCGAACCTGCCAGCTGGGTGGGCTGCGATGGTTGGGCAGGAGATTGATGTAGGCATCTACCACAATGGTTCCCTCGTCAATTTCGTGAGCGACCAGGCTTGGAACGCACCTGACACAACCCCGAGCAGCTGCCTCTTCCAGAACGACACCACATCCTACGTTTCGACTTGTGGTGGAGGCTGGAACCCTGCTGGAGTTAACGTGCTCGGTACACCGTACTCGACCGCTTCTAACCTAGGGTTCGACGCTAACGGTGCCTTCTTCGGCCAAGAACTCGGCAACCTTGGTCGGATTGGAGGCAGCACTGGTGGCAGTGGCTACACCTTAACGGCGACGGCGCTCTTCGGCCCATCAGGGGCCGGTGGTCTAGCGCCGGTACCCGGCACCGTGAACGCCCTCTACCAACCGGTAAGCGCCGGTCAATTTCCGTCCGCTATACCCGCCAATCAACAGTACGATTTCCGCGCCTACACGTACGGCTACGTTCAAGACCAGGACTTTTCTGCTTGGGCCAGTTCAGGCCAAGTGGCTGATGTGAGACTTAACCTGGTGCAAGGTGTTAACGTCACCTTGGATGTTCTCTTCAAGAAGGAGAGCATAATCTCACCGACCGACATGAACATGTCCGCAAGAGTGCGGCTGTTCAACGATCAAGGCCAGTTGGTGGCTGAGTGGATGAGCAGCGAAGGCACATACGTACCCGCCAACGGCTTCGCAAGAGCCGCAGACGGCACAACACAGTACCCATTCAACAACGTAGGCGCTCCCTTCCAAGACGACCCGGTAAGCATCGGTAGCTCCGGTACCTCGTTCAATACTCCGAACGGTGTAGTCCCCTATCCGAAGGCTTTGGACGGGTACAATTACCTGCCAGGCGGCGTGACTTCATTACACGTCCAAATGGCTGGTTTACCGCAAGTACCCGCAGCAGGACAGGGAGGAGATCCCAAGGGCGGCTACTACAACAAGGAAAGCTACTTCCAGGACCCAGTCCTAGGGAGTACATTCGGAGTTGCTGGCTACGCGGCTCCGGGAACTGGGTGGAACGGTGCAGGATACTTCCCGAACACAGGCATACTAGGTGGTTCGGATTACCAGGGCGGGTGGACCGCTGAGGTCGACTTCGTCCCATGGTACGCCAACAACACAGGCACAATGGAAATGGCCTCAGGTGGATACCAATTGGGCAGCGAACAGGTACCCACAGCAACCAGCTCAGGCACGGCACCTTTCGCGCAGTACTATCCACCACTAGCTCAGCTACTGGGTGGGGAATCATTCCACATAGTCCCAGGCACAACAGCAACCTCAGGCATCAGCCTAACCGAAGACCTCGCCACAGGCGTAGGCGCCGGTGCAGGCTGGCCAGCTGTAGGCTGGAGCGTCGGCCACTCGATGGCCGCGAACATGCTCGGCCCGTACTCGCAGCAAGGTGTCTGGCAGATTAGCAACGCCCACAACAGCGGTGAAGCAAGCGCCGTATTCGAAGTAGACCTTAACGGCTTCGTCTCAGGCGTTGTCGTCGGCTTCACCTATGCTGGAGACTTCCGCACCATCAGCTGGGGCCAGGTCGTCGTGACCGGCGCCAGCGGAGCAACCTTTGCGAGCGGCTCCACGTTGGACGGCATGATAGGAGCCTACCTACCACCCGGCAACTACAAGTTCACCGTCAGCGTCCCAGGCTACGCGCCTCAAACCGTCGCCTACTCCGTCACAAGCGGACAATTTGGCGGACCAGTGAACATATACCTGGAACAAAGCCAAATCCCAGTACCAGAATTTAGCACAGTAGCGGTTGTAGCATTCTCAGCGTTAGCAGCATCACTATACCTACTCAAACGAAGACGCAAGTAAGCGTCCGAGCGGGCAACCGCTCGTACCCTATTTTCTTTTTCAAAAACAAGAAGAAGACTCCTTAAACCAATTCTCAAACAATGAAATAGCCCTGCGGCTGTGGAGAGGGCTTCTCCTTAAGGTGACTCCTTTCTCTCCCTTCGGTAGGTCATTTAGTCTAGATGGTGACAGTGCTTGGGCGCTTGAGAGCGCGGCTCGTGAAATGTCAGGACCCGTTGACTCCGAACTCACGCAGCGTCTTCCTTTTGATGGTGGAGTTCGCGCCCGGCTTCAGCCGCTCGGCCTCTAGGATGAGGCGCCGCCATCCGTTGAGGGCGCATTCCCAGTCGTCTTTGCGAAGCGCGCACCGGCACGTAGATGATCCTTCCATCCTCCGCGACAAACGGCTCGAACGCGGCGCCGGGCTCAAGCCCCAACGCGTCCACAAGACAATTCGGCACCGTCAAGTAATGGTTATCGAACTTCTTTCCGGGAACGGTTCGAGTAACTCTCTTCTGCGAACGCACTATTACGTTTACCCTCATCATGGCGTCGTATTCCCCCCGACAACAATGCGCATATTTCTATCTTCGGTAAGCAATGGCTGTGTCCGGTATCCTATAATTACCTATGTGAAGATGGCTTCTTCTTTCTTCAGTCTTCTTTCATCCGATTCTCTCTGGTAGTTGTGTGTGAGAGAGAGTCCTGAGGTGCGTAGGATTCTGTAGACGGTCATATGCCCTACGGGGTGCCCTGGGGTCGGAGGTATCCAGCTATCTTTCTTGTGAGGACACCAAGCAGTCTTCATCCTCACTGCTTTCACCTCATCCGTGGTTTTGAACATGGTGCGGGGAAGGGGATTCGAACCCCTGAAAGCCTACGTGCCCTGTGCGGGCTCTACGCTACAGGATCCCTTCTCCAAGTCAACTTTTCGATCTTAAGTTTAACACCGCATGTTTGCGGTCCTGCCCCTTTGACCTGGCTCGGGTATCCCCGCACAAGACCGAGAGAAAACGGCCTTCAATTGATTAAGCTTCTTCCAAGCACCGGTCCTTAATCCTTTGGTTCTGTTAGCTTGTTGACGTGCAAGCTAGCTGACCTCCATCGACTTTCAGCCATGCGAAATGAGTGATCGAGGTTGGGTGCAGGTTTGGTGACGGCCTAGCCTGAACCTGAACGGATGCTGCGGTTAGGCCATAGAAGCTCTCAGCTCCAACCGCTTATATTTCTTCTCCACAAGTTGAGGATCCATCGTCCTGTACGGTTCATTGTTACGGAGCATATGCCAAATTATGCAGAGCATTTCCTTGCCTGTGGCGACTTGAGCCTTCTGAGGGCCACGCCTCCCAGCTATCCTCTCATAGAAAGCTCCTAGACGCTCATCATGAAGCCTGGCAGTGTTAGCTGCCTCAACAACAGCGTTCCTCAGCCATCTTGAGCCTTCCTTGGTTATCTGTCCCCTCCAATGCTTCGATCCAGAATCACGCTGCGTAGGGCAGAGCCCAGCGTACGACACTAACTTCCACTGAGATGCGAAACGGTTCACGTCAACTATCTCTGAAACTACGACCAGCGCAGTGTAGTAATCTATGCCGGGTATCGTCATCAGTAACTTCACCCTTTCATCCTCCGCTGAGAGTTTCGCTACTTGATCAGTGACCAGTTCTATCTGGTTGTCCAGCGTTGCTAGGATCTGTAGGTTAGCGTCGAGCAGTAACCTATCCACCGCCGTTAACTCCACCGTCCTCAGCCATTCTAATCCTTGCTTCGAGAATAACTTCTGGCAGGGGGCGATGTGGTTGTATTTGGCTAGGATGGCGTGGATTCTGTTTCTGTGCTTCGTCCTGGTTTGGACGAGTTCTAGTCGTCCTCTAACAAGTTGACGTAGCATTCTATGTTTCCCATCGGGTACATAGCTCTCGTAAATCAAGTCTGCTCTGAGGAGGTCGCAGAGTATATTGGAGTCTGTCTTATCGTTCTTGAGTTTCGCCTTGGCTATGGTCTTGGTTTTGACGGGGTTGGCGAGGAGTGTATCTATCCCATTATCCTCTAGGGTGTCGTGTATCCGGATCCAATAGTTGCCCGTAGATTCCAGTACTGCTTTGCATTCACCCAATGCGTCAAGTTGGTTTACGAGGGCGGTGATGCCTTCGGCGCTATTATTGAATGTTAGCTGTTGCATGATTTGGCTAGATTCTTGTTTCAGGGTTGCGACACATTTCTTCTTATGCACGTCTATTCCCACGTAGATCATTCTTTATCTCTCTTGGTTGTGGCCGCCCGCAGCGGAACTCAGCCATCCACTCTTCATCTCCGAGTAGTTGGATCTCCGCTCAGTTTAGGAGTCAGTCAGGATTTCGCCCTCATACGGGGCAGTAAAGTCCCGACTCCGGCCACAACCAAATCTTGCCCTATCCCAATCTACACGTTTCGCATATCGTCAGGATTACCTTCCGCTTGAGGGGTTCCTGTACCATCGCTTCACTTGGAGGCCTTACGGGCGCGAACCTCACGCCTCGTGCGAGTATGTTCCTCGCAGCGTTTACGTCACGGTCTATCGTCAAACCGCATGCGGCACATCGGACCATTCGGCTCTCTTCGGGTATCATTCTCGACCCACATTTCGAGCACCTTGCCGACGTCCCATGCGGATGAACGTAGATTACAGGTAAACCTTCCCAACGGGCTTTGTACTCAATCTGTCTTTGCAGTTCACCGTATGACCAAGAATTCAATCTAAAACGGTACTTTGCACCCTGTCCATTACGCCTGCGGTACAACCTCCGTATGCCTGTAAGCTTCTCCATCACTACGCCGTACTGTTTCTTCTTGGCTTCATTGACGATTAGTCTGGAGGTGTGGTGTAGTATTTGCTGAACCTTTGCGCGTTCCTTCACACCATACTTGTGGCTTATCCCTCGGCGAATGCGAGTGTCGTTCCGCCTAAATTTTGATCTGATATTGAGATACATGGATTTAATTTCGACCAGCTTGGTTAGGTCAATTTGCTGGATTTCATCGCACGCGGTCGCGACGGTTACATTGTTCAGATTTCTGTCGATTCCTATGAAGCCTTGAGGCGTGACTTCTTCAACATACTTGGCGAAAGCGATTGACAGTTTGGACGGTGTTAAGGTGACCGAACGGACCTCGTGTCCTGATAACGTCTCAAGTGTATGTTTGGTAAGTGGAATGGTAACATGTATTGATGGTTTCACTGGTAGAAACAAGTTTCCATTGTTGATTCTAAATCCGTAGCATGTCGTAAGCCCAAGTTTCCTTGCGTAAGGGAAGGCGGATCTTTGACCTTTTCGCGAAGCTTTCCTGTAGTTTCGAAGTATGCCTACCGCAGCGCTGATTGCGCCGAGTCTGTAGTAGCTCATAGCATCAAAGCTGCCGAGATCCCGGTAAGCACGTAACGACATGGACTTGAGGGATGTGACATTCTCGCTCAAACCGACATGAAGACAATAATTCACCATCGCGCGAAACACATCAAATAGATCGAGAATTTCAGTGGTCGAACGGTAATTCTGTTGGGCAGTCCTCACCGTTCGCATAAGGCAACATCCGCCAGCAAGTCTAGCAATTGGCCCCGTGTGTAAAACCTCGAGAGGTGGCTGAAAGTGCTAAGGCGAGGGATCTCCTGATCTAGAAGTGAAGTGAGCCCAATCCTTTTAGTTTGGCCGCGGCCACGTTTTCTATTGGGCCCGTAGCTCAGGTTGGATAGAGCGGCAGAACAGTTGCCGAGCCCCCTAAGGAACACCGGATAAAGCTGTAGAACCCAATCGAACTGGGTGCAGAGGTCCGGGGTTCAAATCCCCGCGGGCCCGCCAAAAATTCCAGGGGCGGTTAGTAGGTCTTGATTGGTTCTTCGAACAGAAAATGTTGTGGGCGCCCGAACTTTGGGGCTCTGTTAGGGGTGACGTAGTATTTGCCTTCTAACTTGGGAATTGGATTTCTAGCGTTGTCCCAGTACGCGTGTTGGTTTTGTAGATGGTCTAGGAGGCGTGCTTCGAGTCTGGGGCCGGCCATGTCCTCTGTGGCGCTGTATTCGATGGTGACGTCGGCGAACCGTTTGAGTATGGCTGTTTTCTTTGAGTCGTGCATGTCTTCTGTGGCTAGGAGGAAGGCGGTCTGTTCGTTCGTCCTGATTCTGGTGAAGAGTCTGCATAGGAATGAATAGAGGCTTGCTGGGGCTGTGGAGACTGGCAGGACGTTGTCGAGGAAGTCTCCGATAATTAACGGGACGCGGCCGTCTCGGGTCTTGGAGAGTCTTTCAAGGTTTAGGCTGAGGTCCGTTAGGTGGTTCGGTTGGACAATCGTCAGGCGTTGGCCATTTGTCGAGTTGAAGTTATCGGTGAACGTAGCCCACAGAATTCTTGATGTGGGCGGGAGTTGGAGGGAAAGCGGGGGCGTCGGTCCGAGGGCCAGTAGTGGGTTGCTAAGTTTGAGGTCTCTTGTGACGCTTAATGCGTCTTTGAGTATGTTTACTGCGCCGACGTCTCCTTTGACGACGGCAATGATGATTCGGTAGTCTAGTAGAGGGCGGGGGAGTTGCATGAGAATTGGTGTTGCCGACGAGGTTTCGATGTCTTCGTTTTTTGGTGGTGTGAGGGACATGTCGGGCGCCGAAACATCAGTGTACCATAATAGGTATATTAACGTTTCACCTGGCAGTGACCCGACAACCTAACTCGCATGGACGTACCTAATTCATGGGTGATTATCTTGGCAACGATACGCAAGCAAATCAAGTACATCGGCGGTTTGGTCTGCACATTCGGAGGAGTTTACTTAGGCAACGCGTACGGCGCATCATACTGGCGTTTCGGTCCCCTAAACCTAGCACCTCGCATGGGACACTATCGTTCGAGGAAGCCTCCTCGTTGTCATCGGATTGCTACTAATTCGCTTCAGCAAATGAGCACCCACACACGAAACGTTCAATCACACTCGTCGACTCGTTAACGGGTCTGTATCAAAAAATGCCCAGAGGCTAAGGCAAGAACTATACATATTGTAGTGTGCGCGTCCATGAGTTCATGGTATTCTCGCTTCAATTTCTGAGAAAAAATCTCCACAGTTTTCACTCGCGCTTGTCACTGCCCTAGGATACTCTTTATTTCCTAGACGCCTTAGCCGCCCCGAAGGTTTGGAAATTTGCAAAAAATCTTTGTCGCACTCCTCATGGTCCTGGTAACTGTACCGATAGCAAGCATCAGTCCAGTGCTCGCGTCTTCTCCCCCATCAGTCGCTCCCCCGTTAACTTCGCAATCCCAGAAGACCGCAGTAATCCTCTCCTCCCTGGATCAAGTCGCCCCGCTGGGACATTACGATGAAATGATAACCTACTACCTTAAGCATGCAGGGTACCAAGTTACGACATTAACCAACACACAAGTCACAGTAGATTTCTTGCTGACCCAGCTAAACAACTACAACATCGTGATCTGGAGGACGAACAGTTACATCTGGAAACACGTCGAATATTGGTATGTCGGAGAGCTTGCCAGTTCAGGAGTCGAAACAAAATACGCAAATGATTTCGGTCAAGGATGGATGAACGGTAACGCTGGAATAGTTGGAGTAAACGTCAATTTCTTCAGCAACCACTACACTTCAGGCATGTTAAGCAACGTGAAGTTAATGATGCTGATCTCATCTGACTCGGATTCATTCGCTGGCTTCTTCCATACAGCAGGCGCTTCCGCAGTCGTCGTCTGCAACGGACAAATCTCTCTTGGATTCGGCCTCATGGATGACCTAACCAACGAATTGGTCGCCGGCTTATCAAAGGGACAGACGCTTTACAACGCTATCTATACCACCGTATCGCCTTTCGTCCAGAACGTGCAAATCGAAGATCCACTCGACTCAAGCTATAGCCCGCCCTTCTGGTACCTAGGCGACGGCACACTAACAATAACATAGACACCATTGGCCAAGGGACAGTTCCGGGATCACACCCTTTTTTGTATTAGGCAATTTGTATAAGCAGCTTACCAAACCCTAACTAAGATTAATTTGTGCGCCTTCAAAGAACCGGTCGTCATCCATAAGGGACTGGATAACGTCTACGTGAAAGAGAGCAGGATCTGTTTCATTGACGGAGAGGCGAGCAAACTATTCTACAGAGGCTATAGCATAGAAGATCTCGCGGGCCATTCCACATTCGAAGAAACAGCCTATCTTCTCATCTATGGTTGGCTACCCACGAGTAGTCAAATTGAGAAGTTTAGACGTCGGTTAGAATCCTACCGCCCTGTCGATTCAAGCGTCTTGCAACTCATCCGAAGTTTTCCCACCCACAGCGACCCAATGGATGTACTACGCACAGCAGTCTCCGCCTTAGGGCTTTATGATCCACAACCTATGTCAGATGACATTGAAGTTCGACTTGACAAAGGACTAAGGATCTTAGCCAAAGTCCCAACAATTATTACAGCGTTTGACAGGATCCGAAACCGTAAGGAGCCAGTCCCTCCAAAGGCAGGACTGGGTCACGCGGCTGACTTTCTCTACATGCTAACCGGGAATGAACCCGATGCACATGATGCTCACGCAATGGATGTGGCCCTGATCCTGCACGCGGAACACGAGATGAATGCCTCCACTTTCGCCTGCACCGTAACTGCATCTACCTTGGCTGACATGTACTCAATCATAACCTCTGGAATCGGAACACTAAGGGGGCCGCTCCACGGTGGCGCAAATGAAGCTGCGCTGCAGACGGTCCTGGAAGTTGGGGACGCAACCAGAGCTGAGAGTTACGTAGTTGAAGCGCTCGCGCAGAAGAAGAAAATCATGGGGTTCGGCCACAGAGTATACAAGAGCTCGGACCCCAGATATTTGATCTTAAAACAACTCAGCGGAGAACTTGCCGCTAAGAAGGGGCAAACTAAGCTGTTTGACACCGCGGTCGCGATCGAGATGAGCGCACGAAAGCATCTGGAAGGAACCACGATCTTCCCGAACGTCGACTCTTACTCTGGCATACTCTTCCACATCCTCGGCATTCAAACGGATCTATTCACCCCGATCTTCGCAATGAGTAGGATTACAGGATGGACAGCCCATTCGATTGAATACCTGCAGGCTAACCGCTTGATTAGGCCAAAAGCCCTCTACGTCGGAAAGACGGGTCTCGCATACCTACCCTTGGAGTCAAGAAGTGGAAGGGCAGAGGTAGAGAAGGAATAGACAAGAATGAACGTAAGCCAAATAGTGACTCGGCCCTTAATCAGATCTCCGCAGGCAGGACAGTATTAGATGCAGCGAAACTAATGCTTGAAAAAATATTGGTCTGCTAGTAATAATTCAGGGTCAGGACAGCACGAGAGTAGTCGGAGTCATTTCTGAAAGGGACATCATAAGGGCGATCGCTTCGGATCGAACCCTTAGCATACCTGTCGTCGACGTGTGCACGAAACGAGTGATCACGGTGCACGGGAATTCGGACGTGGCGGAAGCGGCGAAAGCCATGAACAAAAACACGATCAGGCTTGCTGTCGTGGTCGACGATAAAGGAAAGCCCATAGGGGTCGTTTCGATGAGAGATCTCGTGGGAGAACGTGCTACCCTTACGGCGATCCTGCAATCCAATGAGAAAGAAGTTTTCCACGTAGGAGACTAATCTAATTCTCTAAGTTTCTCAACAAGCCCCGCTATGGGAACGGCTGTTTCCGTCCCCGTAGCCATATTTTTCACCTTGACCGCTTGGGACTGAATTTCTTGAGGTCCCAAAACTATGAGGTATGGGATCTTTGCTGCGTTCGCGTATTCTAGCTGTTTACTCAAAGATCTTCCCATCAAGTCAAATTCCGCTGCAATTCCGTTGGCGCGAAGACTTTCTGCGACACGGACTGCTTCCAGCCTCGATTCCTCCCTCACCGTTGCGACAAAGACCTTTGCACCGAGCTGGGTCTTAGGATAAAGGTTAGCGCGCTCTAGGGAAATCATTAGACGTTCGATTCCCCCTGCGACTCCAGTAGCAGGTATATCGCGTTTTCCGTAAATCTTGCAAAGCTTATCATACCTACCTCCTCCGAAGATTGACCCCACATCTTCGCCTTCCTTATCGAAGCCTTCGAACACGATTCCATCATAGTACCCTATGCCGCGCACGATACTCATGTCATAGACGCAACGATCTAACCGCCCGTATGCGGCGAGCGCGTCTGAAAGCGTTTCTAACTCTTGTAAACCCCTCTTCGCCTCTGGTTCGGTGAAGCTGAAACTGGCAAGTTTGTCAAGGGCAGCTCTGGGTGATCCGTTGATTGAGATGTAGGAGAAAATCTCATCAACTGTGCTTTCTTTGATCTTGATTGCGGTGAAATCCTTGTTCAATTGCTCGCGGCTCTCCTTCCTCATTTTGTCGATAATTCTCAAACACTGTTCAAGTTTCTCGCCGGAACGGATTCCCAACTGTTTTAGATATGATTCGGCTAGTTTTCGGTTGCTGATTCGCACGAGGTATTCCTTCAACCCGGCGTTAACTAGAATGTCGGCACCGACACAGATCACTTCAGCATCCGCGAGCGGGCTCTCGGAACCAAAGATCTCTATGTCCCATTGAGTAAAGTATCGGTATCTTGCAAATTGTGGTTCGTCGTACCGCCAGTTTCCTCCAATTGTAGCGAATTTTATTGGTTCAGGCAGGTCGGAACGGTTCGCGATCATTCGAGCGAGGCCAACGGTCAGATCGAATCTTAAACCAAGGCTCCGCCCTGCCTTGTCCTTGAACCAGTAGATTTCGTCACGTATTCCTATGCCACTCTTGGCTTCAAGTGTCTTCAAGTTCTCAATCGTTGTGGGCTCGACCATCCGGAACCCATATCGGGAGACAACCTCACGAATCCTATCGTACAGCCATAACCTTCGCGCCATTTCTTCAGGTTCCGTATCCCGCATTCCCCGGGGCAAAGTGAAAACGTTTGAAGACAATCCCTCTCACGTCTATCGTCGCTTCTATGGAACCATCCTATAACGTTGTAAGTCGAAATCTATCGGGGATTATGCAAGGCTTATACTGAAGTGCAGGTTATCCCACTTCGAATCCTCATGCCCGTAAAGACCCGAGAACTTTGGACCGCAGTACTAGCGGGCGTCGTCGTTACGGGTGTACTCACCGCTTTTCTTGAAGCGGCGACTTTGACACCGCCCCTTTCAGACGCTGTTGGGGCTTTCGTCGGGGGAGCGATAGCAGCGTACGTACTATACGGGAAGGTAGGGCAAGCCACGGCGGCCGGGGCTCTGTCAGGTATTATCGGAACGCCATTCTATCTTGGAGTTTCGGAGGTCCTATTCATCTTCGGCGTAATACCAACACCTTCAGGTCCTACACCGCCTTTGTCCGAGTTGCAAGCTGCTGTTGTCATAATACTAGGAATAGACCTGGTTTCGGGAGCCATAGGCGCGACCTTGGCCGGAGCGGTTCATCACCCACCGCCTGAAACCGTTGTGCCACCACCACAGGTATCGCCAGGAACCGTATCTCAGGCTAGATACTGTGTTCAATGCGGCGCACAGCTACCACCCGGCGCCGTGGTTTGCCCACAGTGCAATGCTCGGCAGCCTCAATAGCTACCCAAGTCGGACGGTTCCCTAGACCTTAAGGGAACTCAGGGTATAGTATACGATATCCGTGCGGCGATCGACGACGGCAAGTATCAGCTCTTTCTTTTCCTTGTCGGAATACTTGAGAAGTTTTCCCAGCTTCCTCAAGCTGGCTTCTCCTCCTTCGTAGACAATGGAGATTAGCCGCCGCAAGGGGCCCTTTCCGTAAATGTCGAAGTCGAAGACCTTGGTTGATTCGCGGACAATGTACCCGCGATCCCGCAGGTCTCGGTAAACCAAGTATTTGATCCAAATTTCCGGTTTTCCGACTGAGAATTTGCGAACTAAATCTCTCAGTTCAAGTTCGCTCTCGTTGCGCTTGTCAAAAACCCGTATCTTTTGCTTCTCTATTAGGTAGAACGACTCGTACGGGGTGAAGAGGAGCTTATCTGCCCTAAGGTCTCCGAACCCTCGCTCTCTGAGTTCCATTAATTCGGGCTTGTAGGGTATGTAGACGCGCCTTGCGTCCGCTATTGCATTCAAGGGGGTGAACTGAGGTTTTTCCTCAGTTTGAACCGGAGTCATTGGAGGTGCGTTAGGAGTGTTCTCCATGCGTTTGCACTTGGTGACCCGCAGGGGGGCCGTTCAATTAATGCTTTTGCGCCGAGTCAACACGGCATAGGGTTGCGAGGAAAGCTAATTCTAGACGTGTGTGTCGGTGTTGAGAGTGATCCGCATTGCATCCTATGTCGGAACTTAGGACGGTTGAGTGGGTTAATGGCCACGTTAGGATGATAGACCAAACTAGGCTACCCTACAAATTCGTCTACGTCAACTTGAAGAATTATCGTGAAGTAGCCAAGGCCATTAGAGACATGACTGTCCGTGGAGCCCCGGCTATTGGTGTGGCAGCCGCAATGGGAATGGCCCTTGCAGCAAACGCAAGCCGGACCAAAAACAGGAAACGACTTATCGCTGAACTTGAGGCAGCAGCGGAGGCGCTCAGGAGAAGCCGTCCGACGGCTCGAAATCTTTTCTGGGGCATTGAGATGGTCCTTCGGAGAGCTGAAACAGCTGTAGGAGGTTCTAGGGAAGTGGCAGCAGCCGTAGTGAAACAGGCACAAGAAATGGCCGAGGAAGATGTTCAAGCGAACAGGAAGATAGGTGAATATGGAGCACGTTTACTCGACGATGGTGATCAGATTCTCACCCATTGCAATACAGGTACGCTCGCTACGGTTAGTTATGGGACCGCTCTAGCGCCGATTCGATCCGCCGTTCGACAAGGAAAGAGGGTGAAGGTGATCGCAACTGAAACCCGGCCACGCCTGCAGGGAGCGAAGTTGACAACCTACGAGCTACTCAGCGACAAGATTCCAGTGACGCTGATTGTTGACGGAGCCGTTGGCTACGTTATGAGGCAAGGCATGGTGCAGAAGGCGATAGTTGGAGCCGACCGGATCACCAGGAAATTCGTAGCCAACAAGGTGGGAACCTACCTAATCGCGCTGGCCGCCCAAGCAAATCATATCCCATTCTACGTCGCTGCCCCGAGTAGCACCTTTGACCTACAAAGTGAAGGGTCAGACGTGAAGATCGAGGAGAGAAGTTCACAGGAGGTCACGCATATTCTGGGAAAGCGAATTACGCCAATAGGCGTGCCAGTCTACAACCCTGCCTTCGACCTAACACCCGTGGAATTAGTGCAGGGTTTCATAACGGAGAAAGGGGTGATACCCCCAGATAGGCTTAGGGCTGACGCTTCCTTGCTTCAGACTTGAGAAGTCTGGGGGCTAGGCTTCTTGAAGAGGTTTCTTGCCTACTTGTAATACGATTTCTACAGGGCAGTGGGTCACCGATTCGATTCGGCTCTTCCACTCCGATCCCATGCTTATCAAAGCGTACATGCCCGTAACTTCTCCTTTCGCTTTCTGAACGATTCGAGTCAGTGCGATTTGTGTCTCGCCGCTGTCGATGACGTCGTCCACGATCAGAACACAATCCCCTTTCCTCAACGCGTCCCTCGGCACATAGAGGCTCACCATCATCGCAGTCTTGGCGGGTATGTAGATTTCCTCAATGAACTCCCGCACTCCCACCTCTCTGCTCTTCTTAGCAATGACTAGGCCAACACCTAGCCTGTGCGCAAGCAAAGCAGCAAGTGGAACGCCGTCAACTGCTGCGGCCAAAATCTTGGTTATGCGCATGCCCGCGAACGCGTTCACGGCATGTTGAACTGCCCGTTCGAGAAGTAGGGTATCGGAGATCAGCTTAGTGTTATCAAAGTATCCTGCTTCGTCAAAGCGTATCCGTTGCTGAATCTCGCCTTCAAGACGCATTATCTTTTGCAGTGTTCGGTTAATATTCTGGGCCCTATCGATGGTTGGTAGAACGTGACCCTTGACGTACCTGCTGAGCACCGTCTCAGGGAGGCCGATGATCTGGGCCAATTCCCTGTAAGTGTAATAGTTCTTGGCTAGGTTGAGGAGTTCGATCGTCATCAGCTTGTACTTTAGGTCGGAGATACGGGAACCTGCTCTCAAGATATTGCCTTCTCCAATTGCTTTGACAAGTTAAGATATGCACATGCCCATGCTGAGGCGTAATAATACTTTCGACATGAATTGACACAAAGAGTAGGGCGACCATTATCGGGTATCTACAATTCCTTGACTATCTTGGTACTTCCCCGCGTAGGGACGATGCGTCTTGATGCCAAGGCGGTGCAAGACCATCTGCAGGAACTTGTCATTCTTCGCCATACTGAATTGTTCTGACCCTGCGTTGAAGAGCGAGACCGTTAGTTGACCGCGAAACCCCGGATCCACTAAGGCCAAACTTGCTATGATGCCCGAACGGGCAAGTGTTGATCGAAGGTGCAACGTCCCAACTAGAGTCTCACCTATCTCAACCCGCTCGAGAGTGGCAGCAAGCCTGTGCTCACCGGGCGGCACAGCCAGGTCCCCGCCCAAACGCAGATCATAACCCGCACCATTCAGGCATGATCCTTCGAAGGGCGAGATAACAAGCGAACCATCATTGAGGCATCTCTCAATCTCCACATCCGACAATACCGCCAATTCGTTTCACCAGAGACTGGCACGGGTCTTCCCTAGTTAATACCTCTTGAACTGATTCGTAGACGTGGGTTTACCTCGTTTCCCTAACGCTTTGTTCCAGACTTGTTCCGTGTCATGCCGGTGACTGGTTTGTGCCATATCCGTCAGGAGGGGAGGGTGTTCTATACCATAGTTTTTCCGCTTCAGGTACGTAGATATCCAAAACGGCGCCTCATTCCGGGAAAACGGCGCCGCTTTCAACAAGTAGGGTAGGATCGGGAAAGGACGGGTGGGCCCCACCCAAAAGAGAGGGTGGGCCACACGCTCACCAAGGCACGGTAGAGCATTATCATCCACTTACGCACCCACCATGATGTATCGACTTATCATGCAGGTTGCGGTAATCGCAGAGTGACTCATACGATGACATCGGCGCTTTCAACAGTCACGGCGACAGACTCCCACATGAGGTTCTCCCTGCCTCTCAGGGTTCTGAAACAGAACTGACCGAGGGATGGTAGCTCGTAGCCATTTCCGGAGAAGCGATTCCCTAACAATGTAGTGCTAGCTCTGCCTTCAAGTTGGCAGGTTCCCGTCGGGTGAAGGGTATATTTTAGAAGGTAGCCTTCTAAGGAAAGATGGGCCCGTAGTCGAGCTAGGATTAAGACACAGAGACACGGCAGGTCATGTAAGCCTTCGGAGTTTCGACAGAGAAAGCCTGGGATCCGGGGTTCGAATCCCCGCGGGCCCGCCAATTTACCTACGTGGCGCCTGCGAATTCACGGTTCGCGGCATTTCCTTCGGAGATTCTTGAATTCCTAAGGAGCAAACGAGCCGGACAAGTGTCTTCTTAAATGAAAGCGGCTGCCAGCGCGATGAAACCGGACGCCACGACAAGCGTTAAGCTCAGCCAATATGCAACGCTCCAGCCAAGAGTGGACGCCATCTCTCCCATGACCTGCTTCTTTCTTGCTATCATCCCAACCATTACGCCTGGCCCAAGCAGAACGAACACGAACAAAACCATCATGCCAATTGCTAGATTGAACAAGTCCGGGAAGAACATAGGAACAAAAAGAGCTGGAAGTGATTCAAGCACGTAAATCCAAAAGAACCTACGCCGACCCCAACCTATTGCCTCGGCCACCCCCCACGCGCTACCCAGAGAAATTACAACAAGGGCAAGGAACGAGGCGGCTATCAGACCCATCGCAAAAATATACGGCCCATACGGTCCGGCAACGAACGTTAGAGCCAGCGAAAGCTCTCTAGCAGAATTCGTTCCAAGCAGATTCCCATTCAAACCAATCGTGGCCAACAATATCACCACCATACCGACCTCACTTGCTATGGCACCGATCAAAGTCTCAACACGCGAACTCCATAGGCTCTTGACCTCCTTCAGAGCCGTAGCCGAGGCTTGGTAAAAGAGCATAAAAGGCATCACCACAGCTCCCACAGTCGCCGCCAACATGTAGAGAAAACGTGGCTCCCAACTCCAAAAGAAGAACGCATATTCACGCACTGGAGGTAACCCTCTTAGAAAAAGCGATCCAGCGTACGAAACAATCAGAACCGCAGAAATCGCTAACAAGACTCTTTCAACCGTCGCGTACCCTCTTTTCCACACAAAAAGGAGGTAGGCAAAGTAAATCGCGGGTAGGGAGAGGATTGGTGAGATTCCAAGAAGTTGAAAGCCTATGGCTATTCCCGTAAATTCAGCAACGTAACTCAGAATGTCCGTACACGCCATAGGAACACTCGTGAGCAATGCGGTTCTCCTGGAATAATTTTCTCTAATGATCTCACCCAGGCCCTTACTTGTCGCAACGCCAATTCTTCCAGCCGCCTCTTGGATCACGAATAATGGTATGGTCAAGAGGAGCAGAAACCATACGAGTGAGTAACCGTAGATCGCTCCATCTGCAGCTGCCGTCAATATGCTTGCAGCATCAACGTCCGCTATCATAACGATCCAAGCTGGACCGAATGAGTGGACGAAGGTGCGCAACCTATCCAACCCAGAAATTTCTCGTGACCCCATAAAGATCTGGTCTCAGGATGTTTTGAAATTCCTCAGCGAATCACTGACCATCTGAAATTCCATAGAAGTGGCATTCAAGTCAATAAGGGAATCAAGACATTCACTCATCAGGGAATCGGTTATCTCTATCCGGCTGACATATACTTTAGGGACATATCTGGGTAGTTAGAATAGCATGTCACCAGAAGACAAACCTATAGTTGCTTTCGTCCTCTCATTGATTGGGGGCATATTCATTCTGGTTGGGGGAGGAATGATGTCAATTATGGGGCCGTTCGGCTTTGGGGGGATGATGAATGTCTATTCAGGGTATGGAGGATACGGACTTGTCGAAATGGCGGCCGAAGTGTCTCATCCCCGTGCAAAAATATGCGGGGGTTGAGGAGGGAGGAATTGAGAACGAGCGCAAAGAGAACGCCGTTTCGAAATTCAATAAGCCGTCTGCCGTCTAGTTCATTGCTCCTACCCGCGTTGGTCACTGTCTTTGCAGCCGGTGGATTGCTGCCCCTTTCTGTTTTGGGGGCAAACGCCGCGAACGCTGACAAGGCCGAGATTATTACGGTAATCGGGATATACACACACGCTTGGTTCCTCTCGTTCGCGCTTGGCCTTCCGCCAATCGTGTTGGCGCTTGAGTTTATCGGTATTAGAAGAAGAAACCCAGACTACATGAAGGCGGCTGAAAGGACCAGCCGAATTTGGGGAATATCATTTGCAGCTGGTGCTGCGACCGGAACGCTTGTGGAATTCGGCCTTGTCCAGATATGGTCTGGTTCCTTAATTGTGTTAGGAACTTTTTTCTTTGCCCCTCTGTTCATTGAGATCTTTGCGTTCATGCTCGAACTTGTGTTGCTTGTACTCTACCTCTTTACGTGGAGCAGATACAGATATACATGGAAGCACTGGATGTTTGGGCTCTTCATAGCAGTCGGAAGCATCTGGTCAGCGTATCAGATCTTGGCTGCGAACGCTTGGATGAATATTCCTTGGGGGACCGGAGACCTAGCTTCTAAAGTCCTTCCGTGGGTGCCCACGCTCGGCCCCAATGTTACAAACTCGACCGCGATGATTCAGGTACTCAACCTTCTCCCAAGTAACGGTTCGGCTGTAATTGGCAATCTGAATGCGATGCAGTCCATCGGCCAGATACTAACTAACCCGTTGATTGCCTTCTCCAACCCGGAGGCCGTGCCTCTTTTCTTGCATACTGTTGCTGCGTCGATTGCAACAATCGGTTTTCTTGCCTCCATGCTCCTTTCTGTCAAGTATTTCAGAAACAGAGGGAAAAGAGAGTACCACGCGAAATTTCTGAAGGTTACATTCGGAATAGCCGCTGTGGCTTCTCTCCTTCAGCCTCTCTTCGGAGACATGGAAGGCAGGCTGGAATACACATACATGTACACTAAGTTTCTCGCACTCGAAGGCATACCACCGCAGGGTGGCACGAACCCGATATTAGGTCTCCTTCTCTTCAACAACCCGAACTATTTCTTCCAAGGATTCGATTACCTCAGAACGCTCGTCGGCTCTTCAATTTCTCCGGGGCTTGCATCTTACACGATAGATTTTGCGCAACAGAATCAGCCTTGGCTGACTACGTTCTTCCTCGTAATGGTGGTTTCATCGATAATGATGTTCATTTTTTCAATCGTGTATTTTGGGCTCTATTCGAAGAAGCTCAACCGGCTCGTGAGATTAGTATTCAGGCGCGATACACAAGACGTTCTATTCGCTTCATCTCTAGTGCTACCTTTTCTCGCGATACTTGCTTCGATCTTTGGTTGGGCCGCGAGGGAAATGGGAAGGCATCCGTGGTCGATTTATGGATTGATAACGTACAACGAGATAGTGACTCCAGTCAACCTGACTTGGGGCTACGTCGCGTT
>Ga0326728_10001377_pt1 | contig 86483 bp, 72 predicted proteins | sample MB3enrmetagenome_FD_207602 | JGI IMG/M metagenome (GOLD analysis project Ga0326728, IMG submission 207602) | Lab enriched peat soil microbial communities from McLean, Ithaca, NY, United States - MB31MN | ecosystem: Environmental > Terrestrial > Soil > Wetlands > Peat | place: USA: New York...
GCGAGTGCCTTTACGAGTTGCCGGGTCCCGACTTGCCCAGAAAAGGTTCCTGGGGTCTAAGGAAGTATCGCGCTGGTGAAGTATCCTCAAATCGAACGGAAGCGGTGCAGTATGAAGCATGATCCTTAACAAACCTGGAGCCACGCGCGGTTCGTCGTCGAGGTACCCGCGCGTGGCCCCCGCGTTTTCGTCGCCGCCGCACACTGCGCCTCGCGCGCCGCCGCAAACGCCCCGCATGTTCGGCGAGGTTCTCGCCCGCGTGCCGGCGCGCTAGGGGAGCGCATTCGAGAGCGGCGGGGGCGCCGGCCCGCACTCTGTGGTGCCCCATTGACGGCAGCCACCGGCAAGCCCGCCAACGTGGGCCCTGACGTGCGCGCCCGCTCAGTGGCGGAGAAGGTGTAGGGGACGTGGATCATGTCGAGACGTGTGGTGTCGGTCGATTCCGCCAGGTCTTCAGCCCGCAACACGTGGACATTTTTCGCCGAAGCGGGACGGCGTGTGGGGATGTCAGTAAATAGTCTTCAATTCCACGACCACCGCTTCGAACGGCTTGTCATTCAGGTTGTCTACCTTCTGTTTGGACGGTCCAATCCAACTGTAATCAAACATCTCGTGCTGCCTGACTTCGGTCTTTCCGTCGGGCGAGGTCTCGCGCACGTTCTGTTCCGTGAGGTAAACCACCACATGGTTGAGGGTGTACTCGTGCATCGGCACGCTCTGCCTTGGACCCATTTTCAAACGGAGAACCCGAACCTGGCTATTCTCGAATTCCAACTTGAAGTCTTTGGGATCAACCCGCAAGGGGTCGAGAGCGGTGCCCCCCGCCTTGCCAGGATATCCCGGCTTCTTGATTGAGATAGCGTGAAATTGCCCCACCACGGTTGACCCCGGCGGAAGGGGTTTCGCCGTATCCCATGAATGGGCATCCGTGTAGTGAAAGCCGGCTGCCGGGCTCCATAGGACCGTGCCCTTCTGCCACTTCAGCACCTGGATGCTGCCGTCCATGAAATTCAGCCGCTCCCCGCCGGGCTGGAGGTAGATCATCACGCGACTCAGCTTGTGGTTGTGCCAAGGGCGGACCCCAAAACGCGCGGTGATGGCTTTGGGAATGTCAGCTCCTGGGGGGTCCCCGCAGCCTGGCCACGGCTGCGGCGCATTGATAACCACCTGGTCATTCTCCATGTCCGGCACCGTCTTTCCGCCGCCAAACCCTATCGCTTTATTGGGTTGTGAGTTCTGGGCGACCAGTTGAGCGCCCGCCGCAAGAAGGCCAAGCGTAAATGCCCATTTCGTATGTAATGTAAAAAGTCGCATGGGTACATTGTAGGCCTTAATGTAGCGAATGGCAGGTGATTGAGTACCGTTCCGTCTTTGCCGGGATGACTTGGTGCTGGTACCCAACAGGAGTCACCCCAAGAGAGTTCATCCACATACAGCCCGTCTACCCTCCGGATGGTTGTATACTGCCGGAAGGAGAATTACCGATGTCCAGATCTTTTTTGGCATTCTTGCTGATTCCGGCGGGGCTGGCGACCGCGCAGGAGCTTAAATCCATCAATCTTCCCGCCCCGCGGATCACCGGCGGCAAGCCGCTGATGGAGGCGCTCAAGGCGCGCAAATCCACGCGTGAGTTCGCGCCCGACAAGCTCTCGCAGCAGACGCTCTCGAACCTGCTGTGGGCCGCCTGGGGTATCAATCGCGAGGACGGCGGCCGCACCGCTCCTTCGGCCTCCAATCGCCAGGAGATCGACGTCTACGTGGTGATGGAGAATGGCACATTCGTTTACGACGCCAAGGCCAACATCCTCAAGCCGGTGGCCAGCGGGGACTTGCGCAAACTTGCCGGGCAGCAGCCCTTCGTGGCCGAGGCGCCGCTGAACCTGGTCTACGTGGGCGATTTCGCCAGGTGGCCGGGAGACGAGGAGAACAACAAGCTCATCACCACGACCGTTAACACCGGGTTCATCGCCGAGAACGTCTACCTGTTCTGCGCCTCCGAGGGGCTGGCCACTGTGATTCGCGCCATGGTGCCGAAGCCGGAGTTGAGCAAGGCCTTGAACTTGCGGCCCGAGCAGCACATCACGCTGTCTCAGACGGTGGGCTACGTCAAGAAGTAGGCACGCCGACCTGCAGTTTCCTCTTGAGGCAGCAACTCAGGTGACTACTGGCTGATGCTGGCCGAGAGCCATCTCACACCGCGGCTGTTTGCGAGCATGGCAACCGCGGATCGGTGCGCTGGCGGTGACGACCGGGTACCAGGGCACCGTCGTCGCCTTGGTCCTGGAATGAGCCCAGCATGTCGCGCCAAAACCACGCTCAGCTTGCTCACGTCTTTATCGGCGATGGCGAAGGTCAAAACTGCCGTTGTCGGGGAGGCGGGGACCCGGGTAGTCATGGTGTGCGCTGACCGTGTACTCGCCGGGGGTAAAATCGCAGACGCGGAATTTGCCGTCGGGCCCGGTGCGCCCCACGGGCTCTGGATAGTAGGCGCGCATCCCCGGTGCGGACTCGCGGCAGAGAACCAGAAGCCCATGGCGTGGGAGGGTGTCGAGCGCGTTACCCTGGCCCAACAGTTCTGTTTCGGCCCCTTGGCTTCCTCTTCGTCTCGCTGAGGTGCAGAATGCCTCAAAATAGACCGTATGATCACCCTCAACGACGCTCGAAGGATAATTGCGGCCGCGGAGAAAAAGGCCATGGAAATCGGACAGCCGATGAACATTGCTGTTGTGGACGAAGGCGCAAACCTCATGGCACACGTGCGAATGGACGGCGCCTGCATCGGCAGTATAAATATTTCGATTGACAAAGCGTACACGTCTCGCGCTTTCGACATCGCAACCAAGAATTTGGCGGAACACTCCCAATCCGGTGGCCAGTTTTTTGGAGTCCATGTCTCCAATTCCGGACGTATCATGATTTTCGCCGGGGGAGTACCGCTCAAGCGTGACGGAAAGGTCGTAGGTGCAATCGGCGTTAGCGGAGGCTCCGGCGAGCAGGATCATGCAGTAGCCGAGGCAGGCGCCGTTGCGTTCTGAGCAATAGAGTCCGGCGCATCGGTGCTTCCGGCAGGGTGTCCACGAGCGCATGTAGGCATGCGCGGTTCATACTCGTATTTTTCGCCTTTTAGGGGAATTGTCAGTAGACTACACGGAGTTTCCCTCAGGGCCCGCCAACAGTCGTTAGCTCTGCCGCTGCATCCGAACTCTAGCGCACTTCGGGCATTTCCACTTTCGCTGCTTGTGGAAGATATGCCCCTTCAGCTCTTTCATGGGAACTCGACATTTCCGACAGGTCACGCCATCGCCCGTTGCCCTTTCAGGTTAATTGCCGGCTACGTCTTAGAGGTTTGCGACGGGTGCCTGTCGCGCCGGCCCATGAGCTGATGCAGGGCGAAGGGGACTTCGTCGGGATGGCATGCGCACCAGGCAATGATGCGCTCTAACTTGACGGCGTCTTCGGCGATGGCGCTGATTTCCATCAGCTCGGTTTCGATGGTCTCCGGGTCTCGCATTAGAAACTAGCATGGCACATGTCGGCACCTGGAAGCCATGCGATGTATGCGCGCGGCTTGTTCAAGCCCAGTTCCGCGACCACGGCCGCCGCCAGCTTCGCAGCGAGTTCGGGATCGCCAGGGCGCAGCGTCGAGCCGCTCTCCAACACGGCCTTGTGGAACGGCCCCTTGGCCGTGGGCATGGACATCAGCGCCTGGCCTTACCGCCCCCGCCGGATTGCCCAAAGATCAGCACATTGCCGGGATCGCCGCCGAAGTTGGCGACGGAGCGGTACGCGATCCGGACGGCATTCTCGAAATACCGATGGGGAGCTTACTTCCGGGCGCCTCATCCGGCCGCGATAAACAACGTGATGCTCAGCGGCATCAATATCCCGATTCGGATCGGAGGCGCGACGGTGATGCCGGGCGATGTCGTCCTGGGCGAAGACCGGCGCGCCCACCGGAATCTCGCAACCGTAGAACGCCTCCGCCGCCGAGAGCGCCACGGCTCAATAGTCAACACCGAAGCAGTAACTTTCGTTGGAATTGATGGGACTAACCGCGTATTCACCCGGATACAGGGCGCGCGCGGGAGTAATTTCGTAAACGGAGTCACCGACTTCATTAATGGTCACCGGCAGCCCCGGCGGAGTGCCGCCCATACTCGGTTGCGTTTGCCGGTAACCCATTCTCGATTCCAGACGGTAGAGTTGGAATTGACGCGGGTCGCCGCCGGGGTTCAATCGCACGACGAATACGAGCCGGTTTCCTTGTCTGACCCGCACGGGCGAGCGCGGGCCTTGAATGCGATACACGGTTGCTCCCATGCCATACATTCCGCCGCCGCGGGACATCATCCCGATCTCTTTTTCGAGCGGGATGTATCCAGAGGAACCGCGCAGAAATGGCGCACCAACGATGTCGGGCCCCATATCCATCCTGGGCGCCTCGGGACCAGCGGAGGGTGCATCGATCGAACCGAAGACTATCTCTGCCACACGGGCGCGCGCATAGTGCTGTATCTCGTCGTTGACCAAGAAGCGAATGTCGTCCGCTGTGCCGCCCAAGAAACTTCCATTCACGGTGGACCCGTTGCGCAGACGGAGGGTATCCGCCTGGCTCGACATTGCGAGAGCCAACGCCAGTATTGTGAATCGCGTGATCATAACTGCTCCATCAGTTGGGGTGCTCCATTGGTCGATACTAACAATAGGTTTGTTCGAACCGCGCGGAGAAACATTCGCCTTTTACTATTCTCCCACCGTTGCCAGCAGGCAGGAGTTACCAGCCCGCGATTTCTGCCTTCGAACTCTCACGTTCTCTGGTTAATACGACCCAGTGGTTGACAGCACCGGCCGTTTCTGGGCGCAGAGCGCGGGCCTACTTGCGCTCAATCGGTGACCGACTGCGTTGGTGAGACGAGCCTCACTACAAAGGCCGAGGGGAGGCCTTTGGCGGGCTGTCGTACTGCCGAAGCCAGTGTCTCCGCGTCGGACTGCGTGGACGCGGCTCCCACCAGGACGCACCAGAGCTCCCTATCGGACGCGCGCGGTATGATGCGCGCCACGCCGTAGAGCCGTTCCATCAGGGTGCGCGTGCGTTCGGCCTGTCCGCCGAGCCAAACCTCCCAACGACGAACGCTCTGTCCTTTCCGTCAACGGCTTGACGGCGTAGACTTGCGGGAAATGGCCAATACTGCGGGGAAAGCCGATCTCTGATGAGGTTCCCGCCCCGGTCCAGAGGGCGACCCAAGCGGACATCGAAAAGAGTGGCGCGTTCGACCTTGCGGATTTCATGAATTGGTTGACTGTGCGTCTGCGCACACCGCGGCTCGATAATCCCCCAAAAAGGCCCGCTGCCTATATCTAACGGGCAGCGGCGACACCCTTTCATATCAGAGAACGAGCTCATGCCGCCGAACCCTGACAGAAATCGGATCGGAGGGGTTAGGGGCAGGGTCGGACTGCCTGACGCTGGCCCATCGGCAGGACTAGCCGCTATGCGTTCGCAAGGTTTTGGAACTCGACGGCGTTCTCTCCTGAATCTAATAGAGGAGGCAGAAATTTCCATGAAGAGAGCTTTTCTATGTATTCTGGCGGTAGCGGGCTTCGGCTGCGCTTGCGCGTTCGGACAAGGTGAAACGGGGACGGTCACAGTTACTCAGGACTTTGTTTTTCCTCCCGTCGGCTTGGCCAGCGGTGAGACCGCAGCGGTGAGTCTGGTCAACATTGCGCCTGCGCCGACGACAGCGACCGCAACCGCGCCGTCCTGCACGGGCACGGTTACATTCGCCAACGCTGCAGGCACAATCAAGCCGACTCCGACTGCCTTTACGGTAGGCAGTGGTCAGATTGAAACTATAAGTCTCCAGTTCGCCAACTCGGGCCTCACCGCTCGCGGCGAGATTGTCGCAAGCGTGCAGCAGACAACGACGAGGTCATCGACTACGCCGTGCTCGCTCTTATTTTCGCTCGAGGTTTTCGATTCTAGCGGCGAGACGCACGTGTTCCTGGGCAACGCATCCGCGACAACGCCACCAGCGAAGAACGGCGAACAGGAACACTGGTAGTGGGTCAGACCCACTACCGGAACACTAAACGGCGTCCATCCGGTTGATCCGGCACGAAGACGTTTCGGTCACTCGTTGTCGACTACAGTGGAATACGTGTGGTCGAATATTCGATTGCCTGCGGAATTGGCAGCGCCCTGGCGAGCGCAGAAATGTCCGATTTTTTTTGAAAACCTCCAGAATCAGGGGACCAGCATCGGCTGGTGCGAGCTCATTCCCCAGCCCGGGCTTTTTTCCTCCGGATGCTCCTCCTCCAGCATCCGAGCTGAATCGTTCCACAGAACGCCAAGCAGTCGAACGGCTGGCCTCTCGTGCGCAGCTCAGCCATCCGCCATGCGGTCGCGCCCCCGGATGACGTCCCAGAGGTCCCGCGGACGTCCGCTGGTTGCCTTCGCCGGGCCGATCAGTGTTTTCCCCCGTGCGTGGTCGCCAAGTTGGCATCTGACCCTTTCTTGGGTCATATGCCTGAGCCGTGAACCGCTGAAACGCCCAGGACCCGAGCGGAGCACATCTGAGGACGAAGGACGCACCGGCATGCCTCTCCCGGTGTCCTGGACTAGGAGGCCATCGTGTTGGCAGCCACGAGCTGGCTGCTGGTGGTCGACCAGATGCCCGAGATGCTCTTGCCGGCGCCCAGAAAAAGAGCTGCCGACGCCAACGCCACGAACGCCATGAGCAAGCTGTACTCGATCAGATCCTGCCCCTGTTCGTCCTTCCAGAAATTACGCAAATACGTCATATTGTTTACTCCTAAGTTATCGGTTGGGTTATCGTGATCGCTCGATCACTCGCCTCGGTTTTCGTGACCTCTCGGTCACGGCCTCTGCCGCCGCCGGTGGCGGCGGAAATCGATTCGCCCGCGGTCTTTTGCGCGGACCAAAACACCAGCATCACGCCGTCGTCGTATAGACTACGCGCTGCTGGAGCGCCATGAAGATCATCCCGACAAAGTAGGCCTGCGTATCGACACCATCCTCCTTGATCCAGATGCCTGCGCCGCGGTTCCAGTTGACTCCCGTAGGCGCAATGACGGTTCCTGCCGGGGTGAGCCTGCAAAGCAGCAGGAACACAAATGCCAGCCGCGCGAATAGGTACTTTCCATGGCTCTAGCCCTCTTGGCAAGCCGACAGAATCCTGAGTAGCTGATCCACCTCCTGGCGGCTCAACAGACCTGTTTTCGAGAAGCGGGCATTACACTTCTCGAGGTGGGCCTTGTCGAACACGAACACAAAGCTCATCATGAAGACGATCGAAAGCAAAGCGTAGTATGGTGACATGGTTTTCCTCTTTACTCACCTCCGCGCGGGCCCACGCAGGCCCCGCGGATCAGTGCTGCTACATCGCCGCCGACAGCGCCGGCTCCAGTAGGTGCTCGGCACCCCCAACTGGATTGGCGCGCCCCCCGATCACCAGAGAGCGCGGGCAGGCCGTGCACCCTACCCCGGTCTTTGACGCTTCGCCCGACAGGTTCTTCAAGCTGACCAAGGCCAGCTCGAAGCGATCCTTCACGCCGGCTTTTTGGTACAGCCGCGAAAGATAGACTTTCACGGTGCCCTCCGAAACCCTCAGTTGAAAAGCGATTTCTTTGTTCTTCAAACCTTGAGAGAGCAGGGTCATAAGCTGCCCTTCCCGCGGCGTCAGGGTGACTCGGCGTGCCGAGATGAAGTCGTCGACAAGGGCTTTCTCAATCCACAGTTCACCCGCCTGCACTTGTCGCAGACACTTCACCTGGAGTTCGGGCGGCAGCGTCTTGCGCAGGATCCCCCGGATCCCCAACCCCACGGCCTGACAGGCCAGCTCAACGGAGATCAAGTTCACCCACAGGACAATCTTCGAGCTCGTCGCGCGGTGCATCGCGCTCAAGACGGCAAAGGTCAGCTCCGGACCATGATCCAGTAGCATTACGTCCGGCGTCTTGTGCGCAATCTCCTTCATTACCTCGTCCAATGTGCTGCACAGCGGCAGCAATTCGAACCCCCCGGCCTGGCGAAGCACCGATTCGAGGCCCTTCGTCAGAAGGGGCTCTCTACTGTAAAGCAAAAGTTGCGTCATAATCCAACCCTCTCCAAAACACCTTTCAGACTCTGTGCCAGGACCGTATCGTTTGCAGTATGGCTCGTGGTGGGCGCTGGCGAAAGGTCCAAGAGTACGGTGGCGGTACGTGATAGGTATTGATGCCTAACTCAAGTTAGCCCGGAATGTGCCCGAGTCAGGTAGTCGAACACTCTTCCAAAGCTCGGTTTCTGCTTGTCGCCGGAGCAGTTCCGCACAGAACAGACCCACGCAGCGTGCGGTGGCCCGGCAGAACTCGAATCTGCGACCTCTACCCTGTTAAGGTAGCGCACTCGCTGATTCCATTGGGTCGCCTTTCGTAACTCATTGAAAACACGTTCAACCGTTTGGGCGGTCATTGGGCAATGACGAGCTGATGGCCTTCTTTGAGATATCCTCCTTGGGTGGAGGCCCGCCAGTACGACTGCATCGTGGTGGATACGGCGCCCAGCGGCCATACGCTGCGCCTGTTGGCCATGCCCGAACTGATGCGGCGCTGGCTCGGCATGTTGGAGGTGCTGCTGGCCAAGCGCCGGTACATGCGGCGGGTGTTCAGCCGGGATGCCAGCCCGGACCGCCTCGACCTGTTTGTCACTAGGTGGAAGTCCTCGCTGCTGCGGACCGAGGGTCTGCTGCGCGATCCGGCGGGTACCCAGTTCGTTCCAGTTACGATTGCCGAACCGCTTAGCGTTCACCAAACCTTGGCGCTGCTCCACGAGTTGCTGGGCCGGAGAATGCCGGTATCAGAGTTAATCGTGAATCAGCTCCATTTGGAATGGGATTGTCCCACCTGTTCGGCCGCCGCGTCGGCCGAACAAATCCAGATCCAGCGACTCCTGGCCGGACTCGAGGTCCCTTGTTCGACCTGGGGAATTGGGCTGTTGGCGGAAGAGGTTCGCGGGCTGGAGTTACTATCCGGATTCTGGGACCACGCGCGGCCGGTCGCTGAACGGCCGGTGAGTACGGCCAAGCCTGGCTTGTCTTGCGAGCTGGCCGTTCTGCACCCGGCTGTGCATCCCTCTCCGCGGATGCAGTTTGTCCTCTTTGCCGGCAAGGGCGGTGTGGGCAAGACCAAGTCTTGTATAACGCAGGATGAGCTTGGAGGCAGGCCGTGTTTCTAATGCAGAATGAGCCTGAAGGGCTTCAATTCGGCAATCCGGTTCTCCATCTCGGCGCGTCGGTTGTAGTCGCGCCAGAGCGGGGATTTCCCGCGGAACAGATTTGTCCGCGGTCGGGGTCTCCACTCCTCTGTTGTCTCAGAACTTACCGCCCGGAGTTGAACTTCGGGATTCAGGTTAAGTCCGCTTTTGGGAAGCAGGTCCTTCAAGGAGCTCGTCCCCGAGGCAATGCCCTTTCGCCCTCGGGGCTCGGCCGGTCAGTGTTAGGTTAACTCTTGCCCGGTGCAGCCGTGAGGTGAACCGACGTAGTCTTCACAACGGCGCACATGTCATCCCCGGCTTTCAGTTGGAGCTCGCTAGCCGATTGCGCGGTGATCACCGCCACCAGCGGCACGCCGCAATCGAGTTCCACGCGCGCCAGCGGGCCCTCCGGAATCACCGAGAGCACGCGGCCCGGCAGCCGGTTCCTGACGCTCGAATCCTGCGGCGAGACGCGCGTGAGCGCCACGTCCTCGGCGCGAATGCACGCCACCACAGGCCCGGTTTCACCCGAGTCGACGCACTGCAATTGCGCCGCGCCCACCTGGACGGTGAGCAGACCTGAGTGATGCGACACGATCTGGGCCGGGAGAACATTCTCGACTCCCACCGACTCGGCCACCTGCGCATCGGCGGGGTGACGGAACACGTCCTCCACCGGACCGGCCTGGCGGATTCGGCCGTCCACCATCACCGCCATCCAGTCGCCCAACGCCACGACCTCCATGCGGTCGTGCGTCACCACGATGCTGGGGACGCCGCCATTGAGCAGCATCCGCCGCAGTTCCTGCCGCATGTGGCCGCGCGCCGTGGCGTCGAGCGAGGAGAGCGGCTCATCCAGGAGCAGCAGCGCGGGCTCCGCGGCCAGCGCGCGCGCCACCGCTACGCGTTGCCGCTGTCCGCCGGAAAGCGCGCGTGGGAAGCGATCGGCCAGGTCCGCCAAGCCAAAGACATCCATGAGTCTGCGGGCGGTTTCGCGGGGAGCGGCATACTCCACGTTGGCCGCCACGGTTAAGTGCGGGAACAGCGCGCAATCCTGAAACAGGAACACCGCACTTCGCTGCTGGGGCGGCAGGCAAATCGCTCGACCTCCGTCGTACCACGTGGAATCGCGGAACGTGATGGCCCCATCGTCCGGCCGGTCGAGACCCGCCAGCAGCCGCAGCAACGTGGTCTTGCCCGAGCCGGACGGACCGAACAGCACCGTCACCGGAGATTCGTCGAGCGGGAGACACAACTCCGCATCCAGTTCGAAACCAGAAGCCAGCCGCCTGCGGCAGCAACAGGTCAGGTCATTGGCCATAGTGCCCAAACCCGGCGTTGCAGCGCGTAGGTGAGCGCCAGCACCGTAAACGAGACGGCCAGCAGAACCAGCGAGGTCTCCGCCGCCGCGCCGTAGTTCAATCCTTGCACCTGGTCGTAGATGGAGATGGAAACCGTGCGCGTCACCCCCGCAATGTTGCCGCCCACCATCAGCACCACGCCGAACTCGCCCATGGTGTGCGCGAAGCTCAAAATCGCACCGGTGGCGATTCCGGGCAGGGCAAGCGGAACGATGACGCGGCGAAACGTCGCCATCCGCGAGACTCCCAGGCACCAGGACGCTTCCACCAGTGTGCGGTCTACCGCCGCGAATGCTGCGGCCACAGGCTGCACCGTGAACGGCAGGCTGTAGAGCACCGAGGCCACCAGCAGGCCCTGGAACGAGAACGGCAACATGCCGCCGGTGAGCCGGGCATACAGCGCGCCCACGGGACTGCGCGGGCCGATGGCGAGTAGCACGTAGAAGCCCAGGACCGTCGGCGGCAACACCAGCGGCAGCGCCACCACAGCTTCCACCAGGAACTTCCAGCGATGCGGCGAAAACGCCAGCCAGTAGGCCAGCGGCATTCCCACCGCCAGCAGGATCAGGGTGGTCGAAACCGCCAGCCGCACGCTCAACCAGATGGCTTGCCAATCCATATCACGACCTCGGCAGAGAGAATCCGTACTGCTTCAAAATGCGCCGCGCGCCGGCGCCCAGAAGAAACGAGCGAAACTCCCGGGCGGGTTTGGAGTCCTTCAAGATGAGGCCTCCCTGCTCGATTTTCGGGTAAGCCTCGGGAGGGATCTCCCAATAGCGTCCCTGGCCGCGGACCGGCGGCGCCAGCGCCAGCGAGAGAGCCACCACTCCCACATCCGCCGCGCCGCTCTGGACGAATTCGAGCGTCTGCGCGATGTTCTCGCCGAGCACCAGTTTTCCCGCGACACCGTCATAGAGGCCCAGCGAGCGCAGGGCTGCTTCCGCCGCGCGGCCGTAGGGAGCGTGCTGCGGGTTGGCAATGGCCACGTGCCGCACCGAAGCGGCCCGCAGCGCGGTGGAAGGGTCCAGCGGCGATGATGCGGGCACCCATACCACGATGCGGCCCACCGCATAGACGAACAGCGAGTTACGCGCGCCGATCCCGTCTTGCACGAGCTTGCGCGGATACTCCACGTCGGCCGAAAGAAAAAGATCGAAGGGGGCCTGGTTGCGGATCTGCGCATAGAAATTGCCGGACGAGCCGTAGGCGATCGCGAGATCGACACCGGGATGCGCCGCGCGAAACTCCCGCGAGACTTCCTCGAGCGCGAAGTTCAAGTCGGCCGCCGCGGCAATCGTCAGTTTGCGCGGCTCCGCCCGCCGCGCGCAGGCGGCCGAGAGCAGGCAGAATATCAGCAAGCTATAACGCATGGACGACAATGACACTATTAGAGGACAATAGCACAGGGCGGGAGATGTGGCCGCGGGGCCAGGTTCTGTGGGAGCATTGTTTCAAGAGGGAAGAATGTTCGATACAGTGGAAGCTTTTTACCGACCGGGCACGGTCGGCGAAGCACTTCGTCTGCTTCAAAACGGGAAGAACCGGGCGCGGTTTGTGGCGGGGGGAACGGACCTGGTGGTGGAAGCGGACCAGTCCATCCGCTGCTTGATAGACATCACGCACGCGGGTTTGAGCTATATACGCCGCAGAGGGAAAGCCTGGGTCATCGGCGCGACCACCAGCATGGCGGCGATGGAGAATTCGCCGGCCATCCGCGCGCTGGCGGGCGGCATCCTGGCGCGGGCCGCGGCTACCTGCGGCTCGGTGCAGATCCGCAACATGGCCACGCTGGGAGGCAATTTAGCAAACGGCTCGCCGGCGGCGGATACGGCTACGCCGCTGCTGGCGCTGGACGCCGAGGTGGTGCTGGCGGACGCGCGGGGCCGGCGCAAAATCCCGCTGACCGAGTTCTACTCCGGCCGGCGAAAGACGAAGGCGCTGATCGTCGAAGTTGCAATACCGGCGATGCCGCGCGGCGGGCGCTGGTCGTTCCAAAAACTGGGACGCACGGAAAGCGACATCTCACTGGTGAATGCGGCGGCGGGCCTTCAGTTGGATTCTCAGGGTCGCGCGAAATGGGTACGCATCGCGCTGGGCGCGGTGGCGCCAACGCCCATCCGCGCCGTCAACGCGGAGAAGCTACTGACGGGACGCAAGGTGGATGAAAGCGCCCTGGCCGTGGTCTGTGACGAAGCGGCGCGCGAGACGCGTCCCATTACCGACGTGCGCGCATCGGCGGAATACCGCCGCGAGACGTGCCGTGTGCTGGTGAGGCGGGCGCTGGAAGAATGCGCCGGCGGAACGGGGTGCTCGTTATGAAAACCATGGAAGTTCGCCTCACGGTGAACGGGGAAGCGAAACAGTGGACGATAGCCCCCGGCGATCTTCTGCTGGATGTGCTGCGGCGCGAAGGGTACTTCGGCGTGAAGCGCGGCTGCGAATCGGGCGAATGCGGAGCGTGCACGGTTCTGATCGGCGGCACGCCCATCAATTCGTGCCTCATGTTCGCGGCGCAGGCGGAAGGCTCGGAGGTGCTGACTATCGAGGGTCTGGGCCACGGCGACAAGCTCGATCCGCTACAGGAGGCTTTTCTGGACCATGGCGCAGTGCAGTGCGGATTCTGCACTCCGGCCATGATTCTGAACGCCAAGGCGCTGCTCAATCGCAAGCCGCATCCCAGCGAGGAAGAAGTGCGCGAGGCGCTGGCGGGGACGTATTGCCGCTGCACGGGCTACCGCAAGCCAGTGGAGGCGGTGCTGGCGGCGGCCAACCGGGGCGGGAGGAAACCCCGGTTGCGGGCCGCTCCGGCTGCCCGGCGGGAGGCGACGCGATGAATTCCGCGCGGACCGTTGTCGGCCAGAACGTTCGGAAAGTGGAGGGCGTCAAACTGGTAACGGGCGGCCCGGCTTTTACCGACGATATTCAGTTCCCCGGTTTGCTGTACGGGAAGATTCTCCCCAGCCCGTACGCGCACGCCCGCATCCAACGGATCGACACCAGGAAAGCCAAGGCGTTGCCGGGTGTGCACGCGGTCCTGACGCACAAGGATGTTCCGCGCGTGCCCCACACCACCGCCGGGCAGTCCTGGCCCGAGCCGTCGCCCTACGACACCTACCTGCTGGACAACAAGGTGCGGTTTGTGGGCGACCGCGTGGCGGCGGTGGCGGCGGAGAATCGCGCCATCGCCGAGAAGGCGCTGCGGCTGATCGAAGTGGAGTACGACGTGCTGCCCGCCGTGCTGGACATGGAACAGGCCATGGCGCCGGGCGCCGCGGTGATCCACGATGAGCCGGATTCCAAAGGGATACACGACGCTGCGCACAACATCGCGGGTTACATCCTGCGGGAGATCGGCAACGTGGACGAGGGTTTCCGCGAGTCCGACTTTATTTTCGAGCGGGAGTACCGCACCCAGCGGCAGCAGCACTGCTCGCTCGAACCGCACGTGACCATCAGTTGGCTGGACGGCGACGGCCGCCTGGTGATTCGCACCAGCACGCAGGTGCCGTATCACTCGCGGCGGCAGGTGGCCATGATTCTGCAGATTCCGGTGAGCCGCATTCGCGTGATCAAGCCGCGCATGGGCGGAGGATTCGGCGGCAAGCAGGAGATGCTGCTGGAGGACATCTGCGGGGCGCTGACACTGGCGGCGCGGCGGCCGGTGAAGATCGAATACACGCGCGAGGAAGAGTTCTACATGGCGCGCACGCGCCACCCGCAGATCCTGCGGATGAAAATGGGGGTGAAGCGCGACGGAACTATGGTGGCCAGCCAATTGACGGTGATGGCCACCACGGGCGCTTATGGAAGCCACGCGAACACGGTGCAAGGGAACACGGGCAGCAAGGTCTTGCCGCTGTACCGCGCCGAGCACATGCGATTCGAGTGCCACGTGGTGTACACCAATACGCCGGTAGCCGGCGCGTTCCGCGGCTATGGCTGCCCGCAGGGATTCTTCGCGCAGGAAAGCCTGGTGGACGAAATCGCGCATGAACTGGGGATGGACCCGGTCGAGTTCCACCGCCAGAACGTCATACGGCTGGGCGACATCGACCGGCTCTCGGCGCAATTGGGGGAAGGGAAGGCGGGGCTGCCGCGGCACATACGCAGTTGCAGCCTGCCGGAATGCCTGGATCGCGGCGCGGCCGCCATTGGCTGGACGAGCAAGCGCAAAGCGTTGCCCGCGCCGGCCAGCCACCTGAAGCGCGGCGTCGGCATGGCCTGCACCATGCAAGGCAGCGGGATCGCGGGAATCGACTGGGCCTCGGCCTTCCTGAAGATGAATGAGGACGGCTCATTCTTTTTGCAGGTGGGTGCTGCCGACGTGGGCGGCGGGGCCGACACGGTGCTGGCGCAGATCGCCGCGGAGACGCTGGGCGTGAGCCTCGACAAGATCGTGATTACTTCCGGCGACACGGACATGACGCCGTTCGATGTGGGGGCCTACGCATCCAGCACCACCATTATTTCCGGCGGCGCGGTAAAGAAGGCGGCGGAGAAAGTGCGCGAGCAGGTACTGCACATGGCCGCGAAAATGCTGGAGACGCCGGTGGATGAACTGACTTGTGGCGACAACCGGGTGTCGGCGGTTGGCGAAGGCAAGAAATCCGCGACCATGACGGAGATCGCTCTCCACGCCTTGTACAAGGAGAAGACGCAGATCATGGATGGCGCGTCGCACTTCAACACCGACAGCCCTCCGCCTTTCTGCGCGACCTTCGCCGAGGTGGAAGTGGATACCCAGACCGGGATGGTCCGCGTGTTGCACATGGCGACCGCAGTGGACCCCGGCATTGCCATCAACCCGGCGCAGGCGGAAGGACAAGTGGAAGGCGCGGTGGCCCAGGGCCTGGGGTACGCGCTGACCGAGGAGCTGGTGCTCGACGACGCCGGCCGGCCGGTGAATCCGAGTTTCCTGGACTACAAGATTTTCGGCGCGAAGGACATGCCCAGGCTCACTACCATTTTGGTTGAGACGGATGAGCCGTTGGGGCCCTACGGCGCCAAGTCGGTTGCCGAAGTGCCCATCAATGGGCCGGCTCCGGCGATTGCCAACGCCATCTTCCACGCCATCGGAGTGCGTTTCCGCAAACTGCCGATACGGCCCGAGGACGTGCTGCGCGCGCTACGCGAGAAAGAGAATGTTGCCGATGATCAATGCGTCTGATGACAACGGCAAGCTAAAGCATGCCCCACCAAAGCAGCCTGATGGTGGGGCATGCTTTAGCTTGCCCATTGCATGCTTGCGGGCGATTCGGTTGGAAAGGGTGTCTTATGAAAGCGTCTGAAATTGCCGCCGCCGCCCAGGCTTACGAGGGGGACATGGTTGGTTTTCTCCGCGACCTGATCGCCATCCCCGCCGAAAGCTCGCACGAGGGACCGGTCATTCAACGCATACGCCGGGAGATGGAGAAGGTCGGCTTCGACGAAATCCGCATCGACCCGATGGGCAACATCCTGGGGCGAATCGGGTCCGGGAAAACCGTCATCATGATGGATTCCCATACCGATACCGTGGGCGTCGGCGACCCCAAGGAATGGGCTTGGGATCCGTACCAGGGCAAGGTGGAGGACGGCTATGTTTATGGCCGCGGCGCGGGCGACCAGCGCGCCGGCATGGCCAGCATGGTGTACGCCGCGAAGATCATCAAGGACCTCGGCCTGTCGGGCGATTACACGCTCTGGATGGTCGGCTCGGTACAGGAAGAAGACTGCGATGGCCTGGCGTGGGTGTACATCCTTAAAGAAGACGGCATCCGCCCGGATTGCGTGGTCGTCACCGAGCCGACCGGTCTGCGCATTTATCGGGGGCAACGAGGGCGCATGGAGATCGAAGTGCATTTGCGCGGCCGCTCGTGCCACGCCAGCGCTCCGGAGCGCGGCGATAACCCCATCTACAAGATGAGCCGGCTGGTAGAGGAGGTGGAGAAGCTGAATACCCGCCTGCGGGACGATGCGTTTCTGGGGAAGGGCACCATTGCAGTTACCGAGATCCGCTCGCTTTCGCCTTCGCTGTGCGCGGTGCCCGGAGCTTGCTCCATTCATCTGGACCGGCGCCTGACCGCCGGCGAGACTAAGGAAAGCGTGGTGGCTGAGGTGAAGGCGCTGCCCGGCGCGGAAGACGCCGAGGTGGAGATCCTGAACTACGACACGCCCAGCTACACCGGCCTGCGCTACCCGATGGAGAAATACTATCCCACTTGGGTGCTCGATGAAGCGCATCCGCTTACGCGGGCGGCCATCGCCACGTATGAGACGCTGTGGAAGAAAGCGCCCATCGTGGACAAGTGGACGTTCAGCACCAATGGCGTCGGCTCGATGGGGGTGATGGGCGTGCCGACCATCGGCTTCGGCCCAGGCGAAGAGGACGTGGCGCACAGTGTGGTCGAGCGCGTGCCCATCCGACATTTGGTGGAGGCGGCCCAGTTCTACGCGGCGTTTCCGCTGATCTTCTCGGAGCGGCATGGCTGAGCTGGTTCCGCTTCCGCTGCCCCTGCTGTTGCGGCGCGCTTTTCTCGAATACCAGCGGGAAGGCAAGATCTTCGACCTTCCCAAGAGCAAGTTCTTCCGCGGCATTCCGGGCATCGATTTCTCCGTCGATTTTCACGGCCATCGCGCCTCGACGCCGTTGGGGCCGGCCGCCGGACCGCATGGCCAACTGGTGCAGAACATCGTGCTTTCATGGCTGGGCGGCTCGCGCATCATCGAACTGAAGACCGTTCAGATTCTGGACGAGCTGAAGATCCCGCGGCCGTGCATAGACATCGCCAACGTCGGCTACAACGTGGAATGGTCGCAGGAACTCAAGCTCGAACAATCGTTGCGCGAGTATGTGGGCGCGGTGATGTTCCTCGAGATCTTGAAGGCGTCCAAGCTGCTGGGCGAGGATTTTTCGGCGGGGGAGACGGTCTTCGACATGAGCGTGGGCTATAGCCTGGAAGGAATTCGCTCGCCGCGCGTTCGCTCGTGGATCGAATCGATGAAGGATGCCAGCGCGGTCATCGACGAGCTGCGCGCCGGGCTGACCGGCCCGTGGGCGCGCTACCGCGACCTGCCGTTCCCCGCACGCATCAGCGACACCATCAGCCTCTCGACGTTCCACGGCTGTCCCGCGGCTGAAATTGAGGGCATTGTCACTTTCCTGCTGACGGAACTGGCCTGCAACGTCTGCATCAAGATGAACCCCACCCTGCTGGGCTCGGGCGAGGTGGAACACCTGCTGCACGATGTGATGGGCTATCGCGAAATCCAGATCAGCCCCGAGGCTTTCGAAAAAGATCTGCAATTCGACGAAGCGCTGGACCTGGTTCCGAGGCTTCAGCGGGTGGCGCAGGCGCATGGGAAAAGCCTGGCGGTAAAGTTCAGCAATACGCTGGTGGTGAAAAATCACAAATCGTTCTTCACCGACGAGACCATGTACATGTCGGGCCCGCCGCTGCACGTGATCACCATGAACCTGGTGAAGAAGTTTCGGGATCACATGAAGACCAGCATCCCGATTTCCTTCTCGGCGGGCCTGGATGCGCACAACATCGCCACTGCGGTAGCCATGAACATGGTCCCAGTGACTACGTGCACGGACCTGCTCCGGCCGGGAGGGTACGGGCGCTTGATTCGTTACCTGGAGAACCTGGGCGCGAAGATGCGCGAGGTGGGCGTGAGCACGATCTCCGAGTACGTGAAGCACTTCGCGGGGCAGGAAGCGGCGCTGGTGGCCGAGACCACGGCCAACCCGCGGTACCGCTGGGAGCGCAACAAGGGAGTGCCGCGCAAAATCGGCTCGAAGCTGTGGCTCTACGACTGTATCAACTGCGATAAGTGCGTTCCGGTTTGTCCGAACGATGCCAACTTCGTGTACGAGACCTCGGCGGGTGCCATTGCGTACGATAACTTCGAGCTGCTGCCTGGGGGAGTCAGGCGCGTACCGGGCGGTGTGCTGCAATTGGCTAAGGCGCACCAGTTGGCCAACTATGCCGACGCGTGCAACGATTGCGGCAATTGCGATGTCTTCTGCCCGGAAGATGGCGGTCCCTACGTGGAAAAGCCGCGGTTCTTTGGGAGCCTCGAAACGTACAGGAAGTATGCGGGGGCGAACGGCTTCTATATCGATTACACGCCGCCAGTCACAATTTACGGAACCGTCGCGGGAGAGTCTTACATTCTCGCGTTGGATCCGCCCGCGGACCGCGCGCGCTTCGAAACGCAGACGGCCGCAGTCGAAATCCGCTTGAGCGACAACCAGGCGCTGAGCTGGAAACCGAAGCCCGGCGCAGCGCCATCTGGCGTGATCGACATGCTGCCTTATCTCAAGCTCAAGTTGCTGGCCGAATCGGTCGGCGATCCGCGGCGCGTTCACTTTGCCAACGTCGCGGGTCTTCAGGAGGTCGTCAGTGGCAATCAAGAAGGCGCTGTTTAAAGGAAGAGACTGGATCACCACCCAGGAATGGAGCGACGCCGAGCTAGACGTGATGCTGGAGGTTTCGTCGGACCTCAAGCGGAGATTCAAGGGACGCATTCCGCACCGCTACCTTCCCGACCAGACCATCTTCCTGATGTTCTTCGACAAGTCCACGCGCACCCGGAACTCGTTCGAAGCGGGAATGACGCAGCTCGGCGGCCACGCGCACTTTCTGACCGCCGACGCGATGCAGGTGTCGCATGGCGAGAGCGCCAAGGACACCGGCATCATTCTCTCGAGTTACGGGCACGGGATCGCCATCCGGCACGATTTGATCCCCGGCGAAGGCAACGCCTACATGCGCGAAGTGGCAAAATGGGCGAACGTGCCGGTGATCAACATGCAGTGCGATGTGGACCATCCGTGCCAGACGCTGGCGGACCTGATGACCATCCGCGAACAGCGCAGCCAGGACCTGCGCGGGCTCAAGATGGCCGTGAGCTGGGCTTACGCGCCGAGCTACGCCAAGCCGCTTTCGGTGCCGCAGGGGCTGATCATGCTGATGCCTCGGTTCGGCATGGAGGTGGTGCTGGCGCATCCGCCGGAATATGGGCTGATGCCCCAGACCGTCGAGGCGGCTTTCGAGAACGCCCGGCGCGGCGGCGGCAAGTTCACCATGGTGGACAGCATGGACGAGGCTTTCAGCGACGCCGACGTGGTGATCCCCAAGAGCTGGGGCTGCCTGGAAACCATGGGCTCGAAGCCCGAGGAATCGCTGCGCATCGCGAGGCAATACACCGGCTGGATCTGCGACGCGGAGCGGATGAAGCTGGCCCGGCCGGACGTGCTCTATATGCACCCGCTGCCGGCCGACCGCGGCAACGAAGTGACCGATGAAGTGATCGACGGGCCGAACTCAGTGGTGTACCAAGAGGCGGAGAACCGCCTGCATACGGCCAAAGCGATCATGGCCCTGACCATGGCGGATGGGGAAATCGAATACGAGCGGTAGCGCTATGGCTGAGATTCTGGTAATCGCGCTGGGCGGCAACGCCATCACGCGGCCCGGCGAACCGGGCACAATTCCGCAGCAATTCCAGCACACCGGCGAGACGCTGGAGCATCTTTTGCCGCTGTTCCGCAGCGATTCGAACGTGGTGATTGTCCACGGCAACGGGCCGCAGATCGGCAACATCCTGATCCGCGTGGAAGAAGGGGAGCGGAGGGTGCCGCGCCTTCCGCTGGACACGTGCGTCTCCGATTCGCAAGGCGGCATGGGCTACATGATCCAGCGGATTGCCTGCGAGTTGTTCCGGCGGGAAGGCATTCGGCGCGGCGCGGCCACGGTCATCACGCAGGTGCTGGTGGACCAGCACGACCCCGAAATGACGCATCCGACCAAGCCCATCGGATCGTTCTACACCGAGGAGGAGGTCGGGCACATTCGGGAGGAGAAACCGCACTGGATCCTACAGGAAATCGAGCCGGGCCAGTTCCGGCGCGTGGTGGCCTCACCGCGGCCGATTCGCATCCTGGAGGGGCAGGCCATCGCCAGGCTGGTGGAGGCGGGGGTGGTCACGATCGCTTGCGGCGGCGGAGGGATTCCGGTGACGTGGGAAGGCGACAAACTGGTAGGGGTGGAAGGAGTGATCGACAAGGATTTCGCATCGAGCCTGCTGGCGCGCGATCTCCACGCGCACAAGCTGATCATCGTGACAGACGTGGAGCAAGCTGCGATCCGCTTCGGGCGGCCCAACCAGCAGTGGCTGGGCGCCATCACGCTCCAGCAGGCGAGCGAGTACCTGGCCGCGGGCGAATTTCCGGTGGGGTCGATGGGACCGAAGATTGAAGCCGGCATCGATTTCGTCGCGCAAGGCGGCCAGGAGTGCATCATCACTTCAACCGAGCATGTGGCTCGCGCCGTGCGGGGCGAGACCGGCACTCACATTGTGGCCTCATGATCATTACTAATGCCCGTATCCTGACCTTCGACCCGGACAATCGCGTGCTGGATTCGGGCAGTGTCGAGATTCGTCCCGATGGCGCGATCGGCGATGTAAACAGTGAGCACGCGCGGGGAAAGAACATCATCGACGCCAAGCGAAAGCTGCTGATGCCGGCGCTGATCAACTGCCACACGCACCTGTACAGCACGCTGGCGCGAGGGATTTCGCTGGCCGGCCGCGCGCCCAGGAATTTTCCCGAGATTCTGGAGAAGCTGTGGTGGCGGCTGGACCGCGCGTTGAATGGAGAGGACGTGTACTACAGCGCGCTGGTGGGCCTGATCGACGCGGCCAAGTGCGGGGTGGGCACGGTGGTGGACCACCATTCCAGCCCTAACGCCTGCGCGGGAAGCCTGGACCGGCTCGAGCAGGCGTTTCGAGAAGTGGGCTTGCGCGGCGTGCTGTGCTACGAGACTTCCGACCGCAACGGCCCAATGCAGGCACTGGAGGGCATTCGAGAGAACATCCGCTTCATCGACCGTGCCCAGAGGGCGCCCCGCGGCGGCGGCTTGGTGGCGGCCACTTTCGGCTTGCACGCTTCTTTCACGCTCAGCGATGAGACGCTGCGCCGCGCGGTGGAAGTGAACCAATCGCTGCGCGCGGGCTTCCACATACACGTGGCGGAAGACGGCTGCGACGCCGGGGCGGTGAAGCGTTTGCGCGACCTTGGCGTGCTGGACGAGCAGTGCCTGGCGGCTCATTGCGTACACGTGGGTGCGGCCGACATATCGACTCTCGCGCGGCGCCGGGTCAACGTAGTTCACAACCCGCAATCCAACTGCAATAATGCCGTGGGCGCGGCCAGGTTGCTGGAACTGTTCCGGCGCGGAGTGCTGGTGGGGCTGGGTTCCGACGGCTATTCGCCACGCATGTTCGAAGAGTTCAAGGCCGCCTTCCACGTGCAAAAATTGCAGGCGGGCGACCCGCGCGTGGCGTACGGGGAAGCTTACGCAGCGGCGTTTCTGAACAACCGCACCATCGTCAAGAAGCTATGGGGCATGGAGATTGGGCGCATCGAGAAAGGCGCGCAGGCCGATCTCATCCTGGTGGACTACTACCCACCCACGCCGCTCAACAGCGGCAATCTGTTTGGCCACATTCTGTTCGGCATTGCCAATGCGCCGGTGGATTCGCTGATGGTCAACGGGCGGTATGTGGTGCGCGATAAGCAGTGCGTCACGGTGGACGAACGGCGCGTGGCGGAGAAGGCGGCCGAGCGAGCGCGAGGATTGTGGGAGAGGTTCTAGTGGGGCAGATTGTCAATCTGCGGCCGATTGTCAATCGGCCTGGCGCTAGACCAGAGAAACTCCTCCGGCGTCGCCGCCAGCCCGCACTTCACCGGATTCATCTCAATGTAGTCTGCAATCCTCTGAAACTCCGTCCCGTTGCGAACCAGTCGGTCATAGCTCTCGTCCTGCCAGAACGGCTTCCCGGTGAGGCCCAGAATTCGGTTGCTTTCCCTGGCAGTGAATCTCTTGAGCGATTGCATCAGCTTGGAGACCTCGGCCAGCGGAGTCATCAGGAGATGAACGTGGTTGGGCATCACTACATAGGAGTGAAGTTGGTAGTGTTGTTCCCGCTCCCGATAGTGAATGGCTTCGACTACTACTTTTGCGATGTCGGGCTGGCGGAGGTACAGAGGGCCAGTGCGGGCGTTGTCGAGAAGATGGTCCATCGCCACGAAAGCTTGTCCGGAGCTGGTTCCCGAGGGGAAGCTGCGGTATGCGGGGAGGCTGCCGTGCAGGCGCCACGTGATGAAGATGGGCTGTCCGAGGGAGTAATAGTGCGGCAGGCGGCGACAGTGGAAGGTGGACAACAAGAGAGAGTGGGTGGGGAAGGGGAAGATTCTCAGGAAAGTCAAGAGGGCCAATTGACAATCGGCCGCAGATTGACAATCTGCCCCACAGGCTATGCAAATGGGCAGAGGTAAGAAGAGGAAGATGCATGACTAACACCGTACCTGGCCCGACATATCAAGAGATGCTGCACCCGGATTCGCTGCCGGCGGACATTCGCACCCAGCCGCTGTTCAACATCACCTGGCGCGGGCCCGACAACCGCATCCGCCACATCGTGCTTCCGAGGGAGCTGACGGGCGTCGAGGCCAATATCGTGGTCCTCACCGGAAGGGACTTCCCATCGGGCAGCCATAAAGTCGGCCCGGCCTACGCCACGCTGATGGAAGGCGAGCTGGCCGGCGAAATCCAGCCTGGTGAAAGCACCATGATTGGCCCCTCGACGGGCAACTTCGGCATTGGCGTGGCATACATTTCGCATCTCAAGGGCTACCCGGCAATCGTCATCATGCCGGAGCAGATGAGCGAGGAGCGGTACCAACGCATCCGGCAATACGGCGGGCAATTGGACCTGACACCGGGATCGGAAAGCGATGTCATTCTGGTCCTGGAGCGCACCCAGCACTATAAGAAAGACCCCAGGAACAAGATCCTGGCGCAATTTGAGCTGCTTCCGAACTACCGGTTCCACCGCTACGTGACGGGGCGCAGCGCGCTGGAAGCGGCCGCGCAATATGGGAATGGGAGGGTCGCGGCGTTCGTTTCGGCGCCGGGCTCGGCCGGCACATTGGCGGCCGGCGACGAAATCAAGGCCCGCTATCCGGAAAGCCTGATTTGCGCGCTGGAGCCCAGGGAGTGCTCGACACTGTACAACAACGGACGCGGCACACACCGCATCGAGGGCATCGGCGACAAGATGGTGACCCTCATTCACAACGTGCTCACCACCGACTACGTAGCCCTGATCCACGACGACGATTGCGTGATGGGGCTGGAGCTTCTGGAACGCCGCCGGGGCCTGGTGGAGCGGATGCTTGGCCGGGCGCGGGGATACCTGGATTCGCTCGATGGTGTGTTCGGCGTCTCGGGCATCTGCAATGTCCTGGGCGCGATTCGCCTGGCGCGGTACCTGGGCCTCGGTCCGGAAGACAACGTGGTGACAATCGCCACCGATGGCATGGACCGCTATCCTTCGGTGCTGGCGAATCTCGAAAAGCGCTGCGGTCCGCTGGATGAAGCCAAGCTCAGCGCGGCCTTCGAAGAGATTTTCCGCGGCGGCGACGCGCTTGAGATTCTGGACGTGCGCCCGCGGGAACAGAAGGAGCGCCTGTTCGGCTACAAGGAGCAGGTCTGGACGGCTTTCGGCTACACCCGCTCCTACTTGGAAAGCATGAAGTCGCAATCCTTCTGGGACCGGGAATTCGACAGGATCCCTGCCATTGACCAGGCACTTGGGAAAGCGCGGAAGTTCTAGACTATTCTTGAGAAGGAGGAGATAACCGTGAGTCAGACTGTAACTTATGTGATCGACCCCAGCCACTCGACGGCGGGGTTTAAGGTTCGCCACTTGATGGTGTCGAATGTGCGCGGCGAATTTTCCGGAGTGACCGGCACGGTGGTATTCGATGCGGAGGATCCGGCGAAATCCAAAGTGGAGGCGGCCATCGACGCTACCACGCTTCAGACGCGCGAGCCTCAGCGGGACCAGCACCTAAAGAGCGCGGATTTCTTCGACGTGGAGAAATTTCCGAAGATCACCTTCATTTCGAAAAAGGTGGTGCCGGTTGCAGAGGGCGAATGGAGGCTGGTTGGCGATCTGACGATCCATGGTGTCACCAGGGAAGTGGTCCTCGACGTCGAAGGCCCTACCCCGGAAGTGAAAGATCCATGGGGCAACATCAAGATTGGCGCGACTGCCACCACCAAGGTGAATCGCAAGGATTTCGGGCTGGTTTGGAACGTGGCCCTGGAAGCCGGCGGCGTCCTGGTAGGCGACGAAGTGGCCATCCAGCTTGAAGTCGAGATGGCCAGACAAGGGTAGTATGCTGGTCCGGGAAATCGACACGCCCGCGCTGGTTGTGGACCTGGACATCCTTGGCCGAAACCTCGATCGCGTGGCCGGCTATGCCAGGCAGCACGGGCTGAGGCTCCGGCCGCATACCAAGACACACAAATCCATCCGGCTGGCCAAGCGGCAACTGGAGTCGGGCGCCATGGGGCTGACGGTAGCCAAGGTGTCGGAAGCCGAAGTGATGCTGGGCGCGGAGCCGGCGGACCTGCTGGTGGCCTACCCCATCATCGGGCGCGCCAAGCTGGAGCGCCTGATGGAGGTGGCGCGGCGGACCCGTGTCACGGTGGCGCTGGACAGCGTCTTTGCCGCACGCCAGCTTTCCGACGCCGCGCGCGCCGCACAACGGGAGATGGGCGTGCTGGCCGAAGTCGATGTGGGGCTGGGCCGCGTGGGCGTTGCTCCCGGCGAAGCGCTGGTGCAACTGGCGCAGTCCATTTCGAAACTTCCGTGGCTGCACTTCGAGGGCATCGCTTTCTACCCTGGGCACATCAAAGACATGGACGAATCCGGGCAGCGGGCTCTGGGGCAGTTGGCTGAGTTGCTGCGCTCGATTCTCCTGGATTTCCGGCGTGTGGGAATGGAAGCCGGGGTGGTGAGCGGCGGATCGACCCCCACGCTCTACCATTCGCATGAACTGGAGGGCTTGACGGAGATTCGTCCGGGCACCTACGTCTTCAACGACATCAACACGGTGCGCAGCGGTGCGTGCGCGATGGAAGATTGCGCCGCCACGATCCTGGCGACAGTGGTCTCGACCGCGCGCCCGGGACAGATAATCATCGATGGCGGCTCGAAAACCTTTTCGTCGGACCGGCTGGTGAATTCCCCCGAATTGATTTTCGGCCACGTCGTGGAAGCGCCCGGCGCAAGGTTCCACAAGATGAACGAAGAGCACGGCTTCATCGACGTCACTCGAGCCGAGCGCGAGTTCTCGGTGGGCGATCGCATCCACGTGATCCCCAATCACATCTGCGTGGCCGTGAACCTGCACGAGCAGGTCCATGGAATTCGCGGGGAAATGGTGGAAGAGACGTGGAGAGTGGACGCAAGAGGCAAGCTGCAATAGACGCCGGGCCGCGGCAAACCAGCCGGCAGCGGACTCAGGCTAATAGTCTTCGGTGGCTTCCGTGGTCCATTTCCCGTTGACGTCGTAGTGCGGCCATCCCTCGACCAACCGCTTCCGGCGGCGGTCGAATTCCGGAGTCGGCTCGAAATAGCCGGCATATCGTAGATGCTCCTTTATGACTTCTTCGTTGAGCTCGATACCGAGCCCCGGAGTGTCTGGAACCGGAATGTAGCCGTTTACGATGACCGGCCTGGTGGTGAGTTTTTGCCACCAATCGAGAAAGTCAATGGCGTGACATTCCTGAGCGAGGAAACTGTTGAGTGTCACCGCGGCGTGAGCGCTGGCCATGGAACCCACGGGAGATCCGGCCATGTGAATGGCCGTGTCGATGCCTCGCTCCCAGGCGTAATCCGCGATCCGTTTGGTTTCACGGCACCCACCAGCGGTTCCCGGTTCGATGTGGACAATATGGATGGCTTTATTGTCGATCAGGGCCTTGAAGCCCTCCTCCAAGCCGAAGATGTCTTCGCCGGTGGCGAGCTTGGTGGTGGTGGCGGCCCGGACCTCTTTGAACTCATCCACCCGGAACCAACCCCGAACGCCGAAGATGTCCTCCAACCAACTCAAGTCGAATTTCTCGTAAGCCCTGGCCATCCGGATGGCGTCGGGGACCGGCATAAACTGCGGTCCGCCCGGCACGCCGCGGAAACCACTGGCGGCATCCACCGAGAGCGGCACGTTCCAACCGATGGCGTCACGGACGGCCTGTAGCAGTTCGCACGCATAGCCCAGCCCTTTGTCGCTGATCGCTCCCCATGCATTCAGGGCCTCGGGGCGCTTTCCGTAGTCGCTGACAAAGGTGGTGGTGATGTCCATCTTGAAGGCGGTGAAGCCCATGTTCTTCCGCTTCAGCATGCGCTCGCCGTAAGCCTTGGGGTCGCTGGTACCGGTGGTGTCGCAGTAAATGCGGGCGCCATCGCGCTTCTTGTCGCCCAACAGGCGCCATATCGGCACGCCGAAAACCTTGCCGACGATATCGTGCAGGCAGATGTCGATCCCGCTGTAGCCTGGGCCGCCCCAACTCTTGTCTGGCCCGCCGCCTTTTCGGATGCTCTGGAGGATGCCGGTGATGTCAAGCGGGTTCCTGCCGAGCACGAAAGACTTGAAATTCAACACGGTTTCCCGGGGCGCGGCGTCGCGGATCTCGCCGAGGCCGTAGACGCCCTGATTGGTGTCGAGGCGGACGATTGTGTAGTCGAAGTTGGAGGCGATCGTGACGACCCGCATGTCGGTGATCCTGAGGTCACTGGGCGCGGAGTATTTGTTGATTGATCCGTAGTGGACGGTTTCCCCGGTGCGCACTCCGACCTGGCCCTGCTGCGCCGCAACGGGCGCTTCGGCGATATTGAAAATCGGGCCTAACGCACTGGCCGCGGCGGCCTGCTGGAGCATCGACCGCCGGCTTAGCTTCATCTTCTGTTCGCAGCTCATGAATTCAACCATCTTTCTCTAATTGTGCAAAACCCGGGGACAGACGGATCTGTCCGCGCGGCCGGGGGTGCGAAACCCGCGGAAGATTCGGGGACAAACGCCAGCGTCCGCGCGGCGCAAAAGGCGCGCCTTGGGACGCGGGTGTCTGGCCCCGATCACATCTCGCGCCGGTCGGCGGTGGCGACCTGCGTGTCCGGCAACGGCGTACAACCCCGGGCGGTGAAGTTCTCGACGTTCTTAAGCACGAGGGTCGAAACGCCGGGGGCCTTCTGCGCTTTCACGTGCTGGAAGTCGGCGCCGATGACGTGGTCGAGGACGAAGGCCGGCCGGCGGTCTTCCTGCATGAATCCAACCTCCACGTTGGTCAACTCGATGCCCTTGGCGTGGCGGATGAAGAAGCCATAGGCGGGCAACAGGCCGAACATGGAAGGTTCCGGATACTCCTTCTCCCGCTCCGGAGTATCGAACGGTTCGCGCGGCGGCACGCCGCCGGAGGCGCGGAAGAAAAACGTATTCACCAGGTCCACCGGCTGTTTGGCTACCTGATCCAATGTCAGGCCGCCGCGATACATGATGCGGATGTCGCTGAGTCTGACATCTTCCACATCGTGGCTGGGGATGCCGCTGATGATGGAACCATAGCGGGGGTCGGCATCGTAGGCCACGACGTTACTGATGCTCACGCGGCGCACCGAGCCGATGGGCGTTCCTTCCGGCGCCCGCATGCGGTTGCCCAGGCGGATAAAGATGGGGGCGTTGGAGACATCCCGCATGGTGATGTTGGAGATAGCGATGTCTTCCACGTGGGCGCCGTCCACGGTTTCGAGGGCCAGGCCACGGGAGCGGTCAAACACCACGTTGGAAATCGCGATATTTCTGAAATCGCCTTCGCTTTCGGTGCCGATCTTGATACGGCCGGTGGGGCCATCGCGGTCCGGCGCCTGCTTGACGTTGCGCTTGTATGTGCCATCCAGCAGCGAGCCGATATCGTAGCCGCTCACTAAGACATTGGTGATGGTGACATTCTCGACGGCGCGCGCAAAGCCGAGGCCGTGGCTGGCCTTCAGAACGATGGCGTCGTCGTTGGGCGAGTTGACGCTGGTGTTGGAGATCCGGACGTTGCGGCAGGCGTCGATATCGATTCCGTCGCGGTTGGTATCGATCTTGAGGTTGTCGATGGTCAGGTTATCGACGCCGGTAACCAGGATTCCAAAGTGGCCGCCGTTGAGGATGGAGAAGTCGCGCAGGGTGACGTTGCGGCAGAGTTTCAGGGCAATGGCTTTGTCGCCGCCGCCGCCGCGCTCCCTTACGAGCGCCTGGCCGGTGATCAAGCCGCCTCCCACGATGGAAACATTTTCGAGCCCATCGCCCCAGATGAGGCTGTTGTGCCAGTGGCTGTGGCCGAAATCCTGGAACTTGTCCCACTGGTTTGGCTCGGCGGGATCGTAGGCGGCGACATCGGGTGACGCTTCGAGAACGGACCCATGCTCAAGCTGCAACGTGATATTGCTGCGCAGGCGAATGGAGCCGGTGACGTAGGTTCCGGCGGGGAAATAGATGGTTCCGCCGCCCGCGGCGACGGCGGCGTCAATGGCCTTGTTAATGGCGTCCCGATCGAGCGTCTTGCCATCGGCCTTGGCGCCGAACGTCCTGACATCGAGGGTCGCGGCGTGCGTTCGGAGCGGCGCGGCCAGCGAAAGCACCAGAGCGGCACAGCATACAAGAAAAGCCTTGGACATTCGGTCTCCTTAGTAGAACCTGGTCCCGCACGTTCGCGCGGCGCAACTGGCCCTTACTTATAACACAGGTGAGGGGTGTCGCAGTAAGTCACCACGCTATGGTGGATGTGCGGTGCCGGGGGGCCGGTTCCCACGCATGGGCCTTGCCGCCACGGGGCGATTCCGGTGCAGCGCGCGCAAAATGAAATATCGCCTCAAGAATGCAATATGCTGGCGGGCAGGCTTGTAAACCCCGGCTGGCGAGTATACTCTTGGACTGAAGGCGCCCCATTAGTCCCCGAGGTGTTTCGAAATGAAGACTGCGATTAAGATGCTCCTTTTTCCGTTGCTGGCCGCTGTTTTGTCGGCGCAACGGCCCTGGCAACAGATCACGGTGCCGTCGCTGCGCGAGGCAGCCGCCAACTTCAAAGCGCCGCCGCACGAGTACGGCGCCATCCAGCCGTTTCAGAGTTGGAACGGCCCAGACGCTAAGGAACGGATGGCAAGAATTGTTCAGGATCTCGACCGGCTCTCGGCCAACGGCGTGTTCATAGTGAACATGTCGCCGGGACGCGGCGAGCCGGCGTACCTTTCGCCGGAGCATATGGAGCAGGTGAAGTTCGTGGTCCAGGAAGCGAAGAAGCGGGGGATGAAGCTGTGGATCGAAGACGAATACGACTACCCCAGCGGGTTTGCTGGCGGCAAGATCAGCGAGCAATACCCCCAACTGACCATGCAGGGGCTGGACGCGGACATACGGATCAGCGTGATGCCGGGCCAGACGCTGAAAATGCCCACGCCGCCGGATACTTTGGGCGCGCTGGCGGTGTTTGCGCAAACCGGCACGACTCAGGTTGTGCCGATCAGCGCGAGCGGAATTAATTGGAGGGCCCCGGCGCCACCGCCGGGTGCGGGCGGCTACCCGAAACCGTGGGAGCTGATCCTGGTCCGGCATATCTTTCGTAGTTCTCCTACCCGCATGTCGGCCCGAGCCGACGGCACCCGTGCCAAAGACAGCCAGTATTCGCTGATCGACTACCTGAATCCGGATGCCACGCGCGCTTTCCTCAAGATCACGCATGAAACCTACAAGGCGGCGGTCGGGGACGAGTTCGGCAAGACGGTTCTGGGTTTCTTCGGCGACGAACCCGACTATACCTGCTTCATGCCGTGGACGCCCAGGCTGCTGGACGAGTTCAGGCAAGAGAAGGGCTACGACCTCCAGCCATACCTGCCGCTTCTATTCGCGCCGAAAATGACGGACGAAGCCTGGCGCGCGAAGGCGGACTACTGGGACGTGTGGAGCGGGATGTTCCGCGAGACCTTCTTCGGGGTGCAGGCGGAGTGGTGCGCGAAGAACAATGTAGAGTACCTGGTACACCTGAACCACGAGGAACATGCGCTGCGGTTGGACTTGCCCGAGGACCATATTCGGAACGAGGGCGACTTCCTCAGAGACATGCGGCACGTGCAGGTGCCGGGAATCGACAACCTGAGCCAGCTTGTGCCCTGGGCGGTCCACGTGCCGGACGGCCTCTGGGACGTCAACAACAACTTTCCCAAACTGGCGTCTTCAGCGGCGCACCTGTTCGGCAGGCCCAAGGTGTGGACCGAGTCGGCTGGCGGACTGGGCATCGACGGCAAGTTCCAATTGGATTTTCAAGCGGTAAGGGGAGTAACCGCGTTGCAGATCGGCGTCGCGGGGGGCCGCGGCGGCGGGGCCGTGCCGCCACAAGCGCCCATGCTGGCGTGGTACACCGACCGGGCCGGCTATTTAATGGCCATCGGACGCCCGGCGGCGCAGGTGGGTCTTTACTATCCCTCCAACAGCATGTGGATGGGCGACGAAGAGGCCGACCGCAGCATGACCAAGCTGGGCTGGCAGTTGTACGAGCACCAGGTGGAGTGGGATTATTTCGATGAGCAATCGCTCAGTTCGGTGGCCACCATCGCGGATGGGGGCTTCAAGGATCTCAGCGGCCAGGTTTTCCGGGCCATCGTGGTTCCATCCACGACGGTCATCACGCGGACCGGCCTCGAACGCTTTAAGGCCTTCGTGAAAGCGGGCGGCAAGGTAATTTTCGTGGGGAAGACGCCAAAGCTGGTGGTGGACAAGACGTTCCTGGATGCCAAGGACGCGCCCGATTTGAGCTTCGCCACGCTGATCGAGCCTTCGGGCGACATCACGCCGCGGGTGATTGAGGCGCTGCCGAAACCGGATGTGGCGCTGGACAGCGCGTGGCAGCGGCTGACGTATACGCACCGGAGCTGGCGCGACGCCGACCTGTACTTCTTCTTCAACGAGAGCAACCAGGAGCAGTCGCGCACCACGACTGTCGCTGGGCGGGGTCAAGCGCAGGTATGGGACCTGGGCACGGGAGAGATTCACCCGATGGCGGCGGCCACGGCGGAGGGCGATTCGGTGCGTTTTCCGCTGGTGCTGGGACCGTACGAAACGAAAGTCGTGGTGGTGGGGCCGCTTCCCAGCGGGGTGGCGGCTCCGGAGCCGTCCCTGGTGTCCGGCAACACTCTGGCGGAGCTGGGCGGAGAGTGGGCGTTGGAACTGAACGGGAAGCAGATGACGACGGCTCTGAAACCGTGGGAGGATCTGGGCACGCCATCGTTCGCCGGGCCGGCCACGTACCGGAAGCAGTTCACGGCCACGGCCGCGCCGGCGGGTAAGCGGGTGTTTCTGGAAATCGCGGATGTGCACGATTACGCGAAGGTGAAGCTGAACGGGAAAGAGTTGGAAGGCCATGCGTGGCCGCCGTATCGTTGGGAAGTGACTAACGTAGTGAAGGCGGGATCGAACGATCTGGAAGTGGAAGTGCGCACGACAGCGGGTGGGCGCGGAGGTTTTGGCGGTGGTGCGCCTCCGGCTGCGGCACCGGGCGCGGCTGGAGCGGCTGGCGCAGCAGGTGCGGCAGGCGCAGCAGGCGGGCGCGGCGGCAGAGGGCAAGCGGCGCCAGGAGCCGCGGGCGCGCCGGGCGCTGGCGCGGCTGGAGCGGGCGGCCAAGCCGCGATGATCGGCACTGGTGCCAGCGCAAGAGGCCGCGGTTCTGCGCCGCCTCCAACTTCGGGCTTGCTGGGCCCGGTCCGGCTGGTGGCGCGCTAAAGGGGATAATATACAGTTTCGAAGGAGCTTGATATGAAAAAGGTATTCATTACGCTAGCTATGGTTCCGTTGCTGGCCGCTGTCTTGCCGGCGCAACGGCCCTGGCAACAGATCACGGTTCCGTCGGTGCGCGACGTGGCCGCCAACTTCAGAACGCCGCCGCACGAATACGGCGCCATCCAGCCGTTTATGAGTTGGAACGGCCCAGACGCCAAGGAGAGGATGGCAAGGATCGTTGAGGATCTCGACCGGCTCCAGGCCGATAACGTCTACATGGTGAACATGTCGCCGGGACGCGGCACGCCGGCGTACCTCTCGCCGGAGCACATGGCCCAGGTGAAGTTTGTGGTCCAGGAAGCCAAGAAGCGGGGGATGAAGCTGTGGCTGCAGGACGAATCCGACTACCCCAGCGGGTTTGCCGGCGGCAAGATGATCCAACTGTACCCGCAACTCTGCATGCAGGGCATCGTGGCCGACGTCCACGTCCGCATCGCGCCCGGCCAGAGGGTCTCAATGCCGGTGCTGCCGGACACTCTCGGAATCATGGCACTGGAGACAACCCGGGACCAACAATTACACAACGTAATTCAAATTCCGATTCCCTCGGACGGGCAGCTCAAGTGGATCGTGCCCAACGAAGGCTCGACCCCGAATGAGCCGCATTATGACTGGGAACTGGTATTCGTGCGGCACATCTACATCAGCTCGCCGACACGGAACTTCAATCGCGAGGACGGCACGCGCGCCAAGGACGGCCTGTACTCACTCATCGACTACCTGGATCCGAATGCCACCCGCGCCTTCCTCAACGTCACGCACGAAACTTACAGGCAGGCGGTGGGGGATGAGTTCGGCAACACCGTTCTGGGGTTCTTTGGCGATGAGCCGGATTATTCCATCAACGGCATGCCTTGGTCACCCAAAATACTGGAAGAGTTTCAGAAGCAGAAAGGGTACGATCTGAAGCCCTACATCCCCTTGTTCTTCACCGGCGGCAAACTGACGGATGAGGCGCAGCGGGCCAAAGCCGACTACTGGGACGTGTGGAGCGGCATCTTCCAAAACAGCTTTTTCGGAGAGCAAGCCGCTTGGTGCGCCAAGTACAACGTGGAATACCTGGTGCACTTGAACCACGAAGAGACCATGATGGCCCTGGTGCGCAGTGAGGGCGATTATTTCCGCGACAACCGCTACGTGCAAGTGCCGGGAATCGATAACCTGAACCAGCTTGTGCCGGCGGCGGTTCATTCGGCGGACGGGACGTGGCGTGTCAACAACAACTTCCCCAAGATCGCCTCTTCGGCGGCGCACCTATTCGGAAAGCCCAAGGTGTGGGCCGAAGAGGGCGGCGGACCGGGCATCGACGGCAAGTTCCAGTTGGATTTTCAACTGGTGAGGGGAGTGACCGAGCTGCAGATCCGCCTCCCAGGCGGGCGCGGCCCCGGCGGGGAGGCAGCGCCGCCGCAGCCACAGGGTCCGCTGCTGGCTTTGTATGCCAACCGGGGCGGCTATTTGATGGCCATCGGACGCCCGGCGGCGCAGGTGGGTCTGTACCATCCCGCCAACAGCATGTGGATGGGCGATGAAGAGGCCGACCGCAGCACCACCAAGCTGGGCTGGCAATTGTACGAACACCAGGTGGAGTGGGATTACTTCGACGAGCAATCGCTCAGTTCGGTGGCGACCATCGCGGACGGCGGCTTCAAGGATCTCAGCGGGCAGGTTTTCCGGGCCATCGTGGTTCCATCCTCAACGGTGATCACGCGGACCGGACTGGAGCGTTTTCGGGCGTTCGTCAAAGCCGGCGGCAAGCTGATTTTCGTGGGACAGACGCCCAAGCTGGTCGTGGACAAGACGTTCTTGAGTGCCAAAGATGTGCCCGACCTGAGCTTCGCCACGCTGATCGAGCCCGCGGGCGACATCACGCCGCGGGTGATCGCGGCACTGCCCAAGCCGGATGTGACGTTGGACAGCCCGTGGCCGCGATTGACGTACGCGCACCGCAGTTGGAGCGATGCTGACATGTACCTTTTCTTCAATGAGAGCAACAAACAGGAATCGCGCATGGCAACCATCGCCGGCCGCGGCCAGGCGCAGGTGTGGGACTTGGCCGGAGGCCAGATTCATTCCATGACCGGCGCAACCGCCGAGAACGACTCCGTGCGCTTTCCGCTGCTGCTGGAACCTTACGAAACAAAAGTCGTGGTGGTGGGGCCGCTTCCTAGTGAAGCTATGCAGCCGGAGCCGTCCCTGGTGTCGGGCACTACTCTGGAGGAACTGGGCGGAGACTGGGAGTTGGACCTGAACGGCAGACACCTGACCACGCCCCTGAAATCGTGGGAGGAACTGGGCACCCAATCCTTCGCCGGCCCAGCCATATATCGCAAGCAGTTCACCGCTCCCACGGTACCGGCCGGGAAACACGTGTATCTGGAAATCGCGGATGCGCGCGACTATGTCCGGATTAGGGTGAACGGCGCGGCCACCGTAGACCCGAAGGCCTGGCAACCCTACCGCTGGGACATCACCACCTTTTTGCAGCCCGGTAACAATGACCTACAGATAAACGTGTTCGCGACGCTCTCAGGCCGGGGAGGGATGTCCTCTGGGCCGCCGGCTGGCGCACCTGGCGCTGCTGGTGCAACCGGCGGGCGAGGCGGCCGAGGCGGCAGGGGGCAGGGCGCGCCGGGAGCGGCTGCCGTATACGGAGCGGTCGGCGGAGGAGGGGGCCGCGGCGGGACGCCGCCGGTTTCGGGCTTGCTCGGACCAGTCCGTCTGGTGGCGCGCTAGAGCCGATCCTGGCCCAGAAGGCTGTGGGCTTGCCCACGCAAGATGTAAAGGTGCGGCTCCTCCGGGGCCAATCGGATGGCCTCATTCAGGTCCTGGAGAGCCGCATCGAAGGACTGCTGCCGGAGGTACAGCTCACCGCGGTATTGGTACGCTTGCCACAATTGAGGGCTGAGACGCATGGTCTCCGTCAGCAGGGCAATGGCGGCATCGATCCGGCCTGACGATGCAAACTGGATGGCTTGATCGAGCATAGCGGCCGGGTCGGGAATGGCCGGTACCCTGCGCCGGCCGACGATGTGGAAATACGTGCCGAGGATCAGGCAGAGGCATGCGATCTCGGCGGCGCCGTCGAATCCCCAAACACCCAGAAAGAGCCTGCTGGCCGCGGGCATACTGGCAAAGAGAAAGGCCATGGCCCAAGCCATCCGGCTCCACTGGCGCGCCCGTTGCCGGTATGGTTGCCGGAACATTTGGTTGGTCTGATCGCGTGGAAGCGCGGGCATGTTTCCACGATAACGCAGGACTCGATGATTGCAGGACGCCGGCCAGCGGGGGCCTGGAATAGAGCGGCGGATCCGGCATCGAAATTTTTGTCTAAAGATGAAAAGATCTGATTTACCTGGAATTTGACCCCTTGACACGGTTTTTGCGACCGCATATAATCGACCCTGTGGAATTCAGCGCTGGTTAATGCATGACAAGCGCCGCAGGGGTTTGTGTTGAGTTCGTCCGGAGACTGAGTATCGCTCCGAGGATGAACCCTAGAGGTTAGTTTTAGCCGCAAGGGCTTGAAAACAAGGAGGATTTCCCATGCGTTTCTACCTGCCACAACGTGGTTTGGTAATGCGACTGCTGTTCACGTTTGTAATGACTTTGGCTCTCGCGTTGGCCCAGAACGACCGCGGGACCATCACCGGGACCGTTACGGATCCGACTGGCGCCGTTATCCCCGGTGCAACTCTTCACGCCAGGGATACGGACACGGGAGCGGAGTATGACACGGTCTCTACCGCGACCGGCAACTACACGCTCGCCTCACTGCTGGCGGGGACTTACGATTTAACTGTATCGGCGTCTGGATTCGAGATGTATGTCCAGCACGGCATCACGGTTCAGGTGGTCCAGGTCTTGCGCCTCGATATCAAGCTGCTGGTCGGCTCAACTACGGAATCCGTCACCATCAACTCCGACGCGCCATTGCTCAGAACGGAGAACGCCGAGATAGACGCCAACCTGAGCACGACCCGGGTCGATGCGTTGCCTAACACTACCACCAACGTGCGCGACCCGTTCGAGTTTTCCGGCATCATGCCGGGGGTGGTCGGCGGCACGACAGCTCCTGCCGGTTCGGCCAATATCAAGATCAACGGCGGACCAGCCACGGGGTACAGGGTTCTCCTGGACGGCCAGGACATTACCAATGCGAACGAGGATCCGTCACACACGCTGGAACAGCAACCGGCGGTGGAGGCACTACAGGAATTCACGCTGCAGACCAGCAACTTCGCGGCTGAATTCGGTCAGGTCAGCGATGGCCTCTTCAACTTCACCACCAAGTCCGGCACCAACGGACTCCACGGCGTGGCGTTCACCTTTGTTCGCAACGAAGATCTCAACGCAGGCGAAGCTTACACCATCCGCAACGGGGACGACCACCTTAGGCCCGTAGCGCGGCAGAAGAACTATGGAGGCGGCATTGGCGGCCCGGTAGTCATTCCCAAGGTGTACAACGGCCGTAATAAGACTTTCTTCTTTGCCAACCTGGAACTGTACCGGAATTTCGGCGTGGCAAATGACTTTATGACCATGCCTACCGCTGGAATGAGAACCGGGGATTTCAGCCAGGCGCTGGTGCAAAAGACGCTGGGCACCAACATCAACGGGGGAGCCATTCTGGAGAACATGATCTTCGATCCGATGACGGAGCAGACGGTGAATGGCCAGGTGACGCGCACGCCGTTCCCCAACAACGTCATCCCGACCAGCCGCCTCAACGCGGTTGCGCTGGCGATTCAGAACACCTGGATGCCCAATCCCACCAATGGTAATTTAGTGAACAACTGGAACCAAATTGCTCCGTCTCAGGAGAAACGCCACATCCCCAGCGTCAAGATCGACCAGAATATTGGCGATAAGTCGAAGCTTAGTTTTTATGCGTCGAACTATCTGTACTACGCAAACGCCCGAGCTGATGACCTGCCGGCGCCAATTTCTTCGCAGCGCAACCGGAAAATTTTCGCCGACACTTATCAGCTTCACTATGACTACACACCCGCTCCCACGTGGGTGGTGCACTTCGGGTTTGGCTTTGTGCGCGGCGACCATGACGACAACTATCTGCCGGCCTCGCTGGCCTTTGTTCCAGCATCGATTGGCCTGAACGGCAGCTATACCCCGGGCATGCCGGTGCTGAGCGGCATTGGAAACTCGACCGTGGGCGGGTTCAGCACGCAGTACGGCATCGGTGTGGGCGCCCCGGTTGTTAACCTTGCCGACAAGCCTACGGTGGTCCTGAACGCGACCAACGTCCGCGGCAACCATACCTACAAGATCGGTGTACAGTGGAGATTGGACACGACGATCAATAAGAACGCCGTCGCGGCTCCCACTTACGCCTTCAGCGGCAACGAAACGGCTCTTCCGTATCTCCAGAGTACGACTATAGGTGGTAATACCATCGGACTCCCGTACGCCAGTTATCTGCTGGGCCTGGTGGATAGCGCCAGCGTCCCCCCCACGCAAGATCCCGATTACCGCAAGACCTCCATGGCGTTGTACTTGCAAGACACCTGGAAGGTCACGCGCAAACTGACACTCGACTATGGCATACGGTGGGACTACCAGACGGCGCCGGAGGAATTATATAACCGTGCCAGCATGTTCGGGCCGACAATTCCGAACCCGACCGCCGGGAATCGGCTCGGCGGGACGATTTATGAAGGTTCCGGGGCGGGTAAATGCGACTGCCAATTCACGACCACCTATCCGTATGCGATCGGGCCGCGACTGGGCATCGCTTACCAGTTCGCTTCCAAGATGGTGCTGCGAGCGGGTTGGGGCATTTCGTACGGCCCCACACCGGATGGCGCCGGGACCGGGGCGGTCGGGGAAGGCTGGAACACCATCAGCTTCGCTTCGACCTCCTTCGGGGAGCCCGCGGCAATTTTTGGCCAAGCCTTGCCGTACACCACGGCGCAGATTTTCGCGACTGACTACGACCCGGGAATACGGCCGCAAGCGGGCCAGATCAACAACCCTCCGGGCTATGAGGACCGGAACGCAGGCCGGCCGTCGCGGATTAATCAGTGGAACATCGCGGTGCAGCGCGAACTCACCCCGAACATTGTCGTAGAGGCCGCGTACGTAGGCAACCATGGCGTGTGGCTCCAGTCGAGCAGTTACTGGGACCTGAACGCGCTGACTCCGCAGCGGATCGCCGCGGCCGGCCTTAATATTAACAGCACGGCCGACCTTTCTTTGCTAGCCTCCCCACTGAATTCGTCACTGGCCGCTTCACGGGGATTCAGCACACCGCCGTACCCGGGTTTCCCAATGACGCTGACGGTGGCTCAGGCCCTGCGGCCGTACCCGCAGTTCGGCAGCCTGGTGGAGGACTGGGCTCCATTGGGAGACACCTGGTACGACGCATTGCAGGCGAAAGTTACGAAACGGACGTCGTATGGTCTGGCTGCCACGGTGGCGTACACGCGGTCGAAGACGCTGGATGTAGAAGCGGAGAACTACAATGGCGGCGGGGTTATCAACGACGAATACAACCGCGCGAACCTGAAGGCCCTCTCGGCTTCCGACCTGCCGCAGGTATTGGCGATTTCGTTCAACTACGTTATCCCCAAAGTGACACCGTACAAGGCCGTCCGCGCGGTGGTCGGCGGTTGGACTATTTCCGGAACGATGCAGTACCAAAACGGGGCCCTGATTGCGACTCCCGCGGCGCAGAATAATCTCAGCACGGACTTGTTCCGGAGCACCTTGTTCAACCGCGTGCCCGGCGTGCCGCTGTATACGGTAAACCCCAACAGCCACCTCGATCCCAACGCGCAGTTCCTGTACAACCCGGCGGCTTGGTCCGATCCGGGACCTGGCCAGTGGGGTTACGGAGCCCCCTACTACAGCGATTTCCGCGCCCGGCGTCTGCCTGGAGAGAATATGGGCCTGGGAAGAATTTTCCACATCTGGGAAAAGACGAATCTTGAGATCCGTGGAGAGTTCTTCAATGTATTCAACCGCATAGTGGTTCCCGGCGCGTCTGCGACCAACCCCTTGCAAACACAAGTGGTGAATGCCGCAGGCGTTCCGCAGTCCGGCTTCGGGTACATGAATGCAAGTTCGGGTACCCAGGGGCGAACCGGCCAAGTGGTAGCGCGGTTTACATTCTGACGCCGCGCCGGCACGCATGTGAGTGCCCGCGCCGGCTTGTGTCCGACGCTGTTGCAAGGGTCGCGGAATGCGGTGACAGTTTTCCGCGACCCAACAACCGCTCCCTGACGGTTGCGGGCCGAGGTGCGACGCCGCCGGCTTCGGGTTTGCTGGGGCCGGTGCGGCTGGCGGCGCGCTGATTCTGGTACACTAAACATCCCAGAGCGTGCACCATGGTGTCAGGGAAAAAGGCAACCGCGAAGAAGAGAGATCCCGCCAACAAGGCGGAAGACGGCGGCCCATACTTCTCCCGGGCAGTAAGTAAGGCGCTGGAGGCCCTTGAACTGTTGCAACTGCGGCAGGAGTCCATGAGCTTGGACGAGATCGCGCGCCAGGTGCAGCTATCGAAGACCTCGGTGTTCCGATTGCTGCGAACGCTGGAGGCCATGGGGTACCTGACTATGACCGGCTGGGGCAAATACGGGCTGGCGCCGGGGATGCAAGCCATCGTGTCCACGCAGTGGCTGGCGCGGCTGCTGCGCACGGCGACACCGCGGCTGCAGGACCTCACGCGCGAGTTGCATGAGACGGCGAGCATGGCGGCACTCCTCGACAACCGCATCGAGGTGATCGCGGTGATCGAAAGCCCGCAGATTGTCCGCATGAGCAACGTGGTGGGACATATCGTCCCGCCCAATGCCAGCTCAATGGGAAAAGCGATCACGGCGTTTCAGACGGAGGAGCGGCGCGAGAAGCTCTTCCGCAGCCACGGGATTTACCGGTTCACCGACCGCACCATGGTCGACCGAAGCGAGTTGGGCCGCGAATGGGAGCGGGTGCAACTGCAAAAATTCGCGGTGGACCGCGAAGAGTCGGTCTACGACGGGGCTTGCTTCGCGGTCCCGATCTTCGGGGAATCCGGCGAAGTCAACGCGGCCATCAGCGTATCGCTGCCCAAGGTGCGTTTGCGAGACGCGGAGCACGAGGCGGCGATCGTGGAGGCGCTCACAGCCGCCGCCACGCGGATCGCGGCCGATCTGAGATCCGCGGCGGGACGGGAAAATCGCGCCGTTTTGTAGAACAGCCCCGCGCCGCGCGAGAATCGTCCTATGACTTTCGCGCGAATTGGCACCATGGGGTGCGTGTTGATAACTAGCGCGCGCACAGCGGCAATCGCAGTCTCGCGAGTCGCGCCGTACGCCATCACTCCCGGCATGGACTCGATATCGGCCCACCAACGGCCGTCCTCCTCCTGCCCGACGACGACCGGAATGGATTCTACTGTGATTATCTCCATCGATCTCTCGCCTACATCATGGTGCTGGAGACCGCATCGGCGCTGGTCCGTCGTGAAATCCACGTGGTCGTAGCGCTGCTGGCCCTTCCGGCGTATTTTGGCTGTATTTCAGGGACAGTCCTGCCCCCCTTGGAGTTACCATGGCGGACTGATGGGCGACGATCGGTCCAGTGCGGGCCTTCCGCGGTTGCGGCGGCTCCACGGCGAGTGGAAGGACAGCTTCCTCCACGCCATGCTTCGCGAGGAGTGGGAATCCAGAGAGCGGGCGGCTGCTCCGTAGCCGCCTTGCTAATTCCCCACCGCCACGGTCACGCCCGCCTGCGTGGAGACGTTGCCCACCTGTACCATCACCGGGACCGCGTTGCCGGCCTGAGTTCCGCTAGGGATTTGCGCGTTGATCTGCATCACCCCGGCAACCGCATCGGGCGCTTGGCCGGCGTATTCGACCGCCGCGACTTGTCCACCTATCGTCACACCGACCGCGGCCGCCGGCACCGGCAGGGGAGCGGCTCCCGGCTGACCGTCCACGCCCGCGGGATTCGTCTGGCCCGCGCCCGTCAGCCATAACGAGATGTAACTTCCCACTTTGGCGGGATGCGCCGCCCCGTTCAATGTCCCGTCCTGGTTGGAGGCCGCCGCCTGGCCCTTGCCGGAACGGTCCGCGGTGAACAGAGCCGGCGCCACCGGTGCCACCGGCACTGTCACGGGAGCGCTGGTCTGCCCCTGGTACTCGACGAATACCTGTACGTTCGATCCCGCCATGGAATACGGTGTCACGGCGCCGATTTGCGTGGCGGAGGTGTACAACACGGGTCCCGGCGTGCCGTTGAACATGACGCTGGTGCCGGCAAGACTGGTGTCCACCAGGCCGGTGGTTGGGTCAAGCTGGTATTGCGCCAGCCCGGCAGGGCCCAGTCCGGAGCCGTAGAGCACCACTACCTCGCCCGGTGCCACCGGTCCGCTCAGGTTGCTGGCGGCGTTCGTCACCGCGCTGATGGACAGACCGTTGCCCGCGTACTGGAGCAGCCGGACGGCGTTGTTGGCCGTGTCCGCCAGGTACAGGTTGCCGTTTTGCCCCAAAGCGATGGCCAAGGGAGCATTGAGCTGCGCCTGGGTGGCCAGACCGCCGTCTCCCGTGTAGCCCCGCAACCCGTTGCCCGCATCGGTCACGATGAGACCGTTGGGGTAGACCTGGCGCACGCGAACGCTGGCGTCCACAATGAAAATGTTGCCCACCGCATCCACAACCACGCCGACGGGGTTGCCGACTTGCGCACTGGCGGCTGGCCCCCCATCGCCTGAGAAACCCGCGACGCCGTTTCCGGCCACCGTCGCGATCAGGCCGCTGGGGGTAACCTCGCGGACCAGATTGTTCTCGCTGTCGGCGATGTACAGGTTCCCGGCGGTATCCACTGCGACGCCCTGGGGGCCATTCAATTGCGCGTTGACGGCCGGGCCGCCGTCGCCGGAGTATCCGAAGGTTCCATTTCCAGCCACGGTGGTGATGACGCCGCTGGTCGAGACCTTGCGCACCCGGCTGTTGCCGAAGTCCGCGATGTACACGTTGCCGGCCGTGTCCACGGCCACGCCGATGGGCAGATCCAGTTGCGCGTTGCCGGCCGCGCTGCCATCGCCGCCATAGCCGGGAGTGCCGCTTCCGGCCACCGTGGTGATGACGCCGCTGGTCGAGACCTTGCGCACCTTGGCATTCAGGGTGTCGGCGATAAAGAGATTGCCGGACGCGTCCACGGCCAGTCCCTGTGGCCCGTTGAGTTGCGCGCTGGTGGCCGCGCTGCCGTCTCCGGAGTTGCCCGCGCCGCCCTTCCCGGCGAAGTTGGCGATGGTTCCATTGGGCGAGACTATCCGGACCACGTTGTTGAGGGTGTCGGCAATGTACAGGTTGCCGGCGAGGTCCGCTGCCACGCCCTCAGGTGTGTTCAGTTGGGCCTGGATGGCCGGCCCGCCGTCACCGGAGTAGCTCAAAGTGCCGTTTCCCGCAAACGTGGAGAGGGTTCCGCCCGAGGTTACTTTGCGGATGTGGCAGTTCAGCGTATCCGCGATGTATAGGTTTCCAGCCGAATCCACGGTCACACCGGTGGGGGAATTTAATTGCCCGCTGGAGGCAGTCGACCCGTCGCCGGAGTATCCGGGGGTGCCGTTTCCGGCCACGGTGCTGATATCGAGGCTCGTGGCGTTGATCTCGCGGATCCGGCTGTCGCCGTTTTCGGCGAAGTAGACGTTGCCGGAGGAGTCCACAGCCACCGCAAACGGCGCGATCAAACCGGCACTGGTGGCGTACCCGCCATCGCCGGAGAAACCGATGCTCCCGTCGCCGGCGATATAGTTGATGTCGCCGGTGGAGATGGTGATCTCGCGGATGTACCCGTTGGCCGTGTCGGCGATGTAGATGTTGCCGGACGAATCCACCGCGACGTCTTCCGGGCTGTGCAATTCCGCGTTGATGGCCAGGCCGCCATCGCCCTCGTAACTGGGAAAACTGTCTCCCGCGACGGTGGCGATGTTGCCATCCGCGGTGACTTCGCGGATGGTGTTATCGCCGGTGTCGGCAATGTACACGTTGAAGTGGGCGTCGACGGCCACGCCCATGGGCAGGTGCAATTGCGCGCTGGTAGCCGGACCCCCGTCGCCGTAAGCGCTGGGGCCGCCGCCGGGGCTGATGGTGCCGTTGCCCGCGAAGGTGGTAATGATGCCCGACGTGCTCACCTGGCGGATGCGATTGTTCCTGGAATCCGCAATGTACATATTGCCGTTCGTGTCGAAGGAGATGCCCTGCGGGGAGTTCAACTCCGCATTCACGGCCAGGCCGCCGTCGCCCGAAAAGCCCGCCCGTGAGTTTCCCGCGACGAGCGTGACGGTTCCAGTGGCGTCGATCTTGAAGACGCAATTCGAACTGCTGAAATACAGATTGCCCGAGGCATCCAGGGCAACGCGCGCCGGCTGCCCCATCGAGATCTTAGCGGCTGCGACCGGCGTGGCTGGCGGCGCGCCTCCGGCCACGGTAGATATGGAATACTGCTGCGCCAGCGCAATCGAGGCGCCCGCCAGCAGCGCAATGAATCTTAACATGCGAAAGTCCGGTCCTGGCGGGATGCGTGATGGGTCATGAAGCACATGTGTACGTTTCTTACCATGATACCGTTTCCGCAGGCTCATGACGCCACTGCGCCGGCCACCGCTTCGAGGGCCTGTGCGCAATCGGCACGGGTGGCGTCGTAGTGCGTCACCGCGCGCATCAGGCGCTCGTTGATGCCGTTGATCAGCACTCCCCGCGCTTTCAGCCGCGCGCTGATTTCGGCGCTGGCACGGCCCGTGCCGCCGACGTCGAAGACCACGATATTGGTCGCCACCTTCCGCGGATCGATCTGAATGCCGGGAATGCGCGCCAGCCCTTCGGCCAGGAACCGGGCGTTGGCATGATCGTCGGGGAGCCGCTGGGGCGTGTCTTCGAGCGCAATCAATCCCGCGGCGGCCAGAACCCCCGCCTGGCGCATTCCACCGCCCAGCCGCTTGCGGTAGAGGCGGCCCTTGGCGATCAGGCCGGCCGGGCCGGCCAGCATGGAACCCACCGGCGCACCCAGCGCCTTCGAGAGACAAAACATGACGGTATCGACAGGAGCCACGATCTCTCGCACTTGCACGTTCAATGCCGCGGCCGCGTTGAAGACGCGCGCGCCGTCCATGTGCACATTCAACCCGCGCTCGTGCGCGCCATCACAAATTTCGCGGATGACGCTCATCGGGTAGACCGTGCCGCCCGCCATGTTGTGCGTGTTTTCGATTTCGATCAGCCCGGTGGGCGCATAGTGCGGATGCGGCGGCCGGATGTGGCGCCGCACCTGCTCCCAAGTGAGGATGCCGTCCTCGGTGGGGACGGCGCGCGCCACGCACCCCGAGAACCACGCCATCATGGCCAGCTCGTAATCCAGCACGTGGGCGCGGGAATCGCAGATCACCTCCTGACCGTGCTCGGTACCGAGCTTGACCGCGATGGTGTTCCCCATGGTGCCGGTGGGCACGAATAGCGCGGCTTCTTTGCCGGTGATCTCGGCGGCGCGCTGCTCGAGACGGTTTACGGTGGGGTCCTCGCCGTAAACGTCGTCGCCGACCTCGGCCTCCATCATGGCGCGCCGCATGGCAGGCGTCGGCTTGGTCACGGTATCGCTTCGCAGATCGATCATGAGGTGAGAAACTCCTGGAAAACTTCGTTCGAGAGCAGCACGCCGCGGCCGGTGAGCCGCAGAACGCCGCCCGCGGTTTCGAGCAGGCCCGCATCCAGAAAGCGGCGGATGGGCTGCTCGAACCGCTGCCATTCCTCCGGCGCGGGACGAATGCCGGCCATCAGCCGCAGTCCGATGAAGAAGCGCTCGTCGTTGTGGTGCAGGTCCCTGACCTGCCCCGTCCCACTGAGATACTCCTCCACCGACTCCGGATTCTGCGTCCGCACGCGCCCGTCGAAGGAGTGGGCGTCGGCGCCGAAGCCGGCGTACGGCTCCAGTTTCCAATACTTGAGATTGTGGCGCGATTCCAAGCCGGGCCGCGCGAAATTGGAGATCTCGTAGCGCGCAATGCCCAGCGCCGCGAGCCGCTCGACGGCCATCTCATAGAGCGCCGCCGTCCGGTCGTCGCCGGGGGTCTCCCCCGCCCCGTACCGCACCCCGCCGAGCAGTATTTCTTTGCCCAGGCGGCTGTCCTCATCCACTTCCAGCATGTACACGGAGACGTGCGCGGGGGCCAGGCGCTCGATCCAGTCGAGCGATTCGCGCCAACTCGCCTCCGTCTGGCCGCTGAGTCCGGCGATGAGGTCGATGTTCAGGTTGCCGATGCCGGCATCTTGCAGCGTGCCGATCTCATAGGCCACCGTCTGAGCAGTATGCTTGCGCCCGGTGCGCCGGATTTCCTTCGCCACGAACGACTGGACTCCCAGGCTCACGCGGTTGATGCCGCAGTCTGCCCACGCGCGGGCTTTCTCGGCGGTGACGGTTCCCGGCGCCGCTTCGATGGTGGCTTCCGCCCACGGCCGGCCGGGGATGAGTTCGAGCAGCCGGCGCAGTGCTTCCGGCGCCATGCCGCTGGGAGTGCCGCCGCCCAGGTACACCGTCTCGGGTATCCATTCCCACTGGTGGGTGCGGATCTCCGCCTCGAGCGCGTCGAGATAGCGCGCCTCCAGATCGCGCGGGTAAACGCCCGACGCGAAGTTGCAGTAGGTGCACTTCTGCGCGCAAAAAGGATAGGCAAGATAGACGCCCGGCACTTCTCCGATTGTAGCGGCAAGCGATTGTCGCGCGCGTGAGCGAAAATGAAAGCTGTGAGGCGGATTCTGCTCCTGTTCGCGGCGCTGGCGCTGGCCTCGGGCCAGGAACGGGTGGTCGAGAGCGTGGTGCCCGCGCTGGCCTACGGACCTCGATGCTCCTCCACCGTGGAGCTGCAAAACCTCAGCGACCGGCCGGTAGTTGTAGATGTGGAGCCCCACCGGGCCAGTGGCGCTCTGGTGGCTATCGCCGGACACGCCGAGATCACCATCCGCTTGACGCCGCGCGAGCGGTCGAGCTACAAGCTGGAAATCGAGGAGGAGACCGAGAGCGCCTGGGTGAAGGTGCGAGAACGGGTGCCATCGCCTGGCCTCTCGCCGGTAGTGGCCGTCAGCGGCGAGACCGAGTGCGTCGTGGGCGACCAGTTGCGGACCGCCGGCCGCGAGGTGGTTTACCCCACCCAGAGCCCCTGGTTCTCCGGAGATACAACGGACCTTCCTGGCGGCTTGCTCTCGCTCATCAACACCTCCGAGCATGCGGTCAGAGCGTCGGCCTGCTACTCCTCCGGCGGACTCTTTTCGGCGCCCACGGCCGCGCGCGCCGCCGCCGAGCTGATGCCCATCTGCACCGTCGCCTTCGAGGTACAGATTCCGCCTTTCGGCGCCCGCGAATTCCCCGTGGCGCGCGACGGAAGCTCGCACTTCTCCCTGAAGACACAAGGCGCGGCCATCGTCCTGGAAATGCTTCGCCCGGTGGACGCCAGCGTGAAGATGTACAAAGTGGATTCCACCATCCAGTTCGGGAGCGAGGTGCCGGGGCCGGGAAAGCGGTAGGCCCACGCTGGGAGCCCTTTTCGGCTATACCCTCACCAGTCGATGCGGCAATGCTCGCTACTGTCGGCTTGCTGTCGGGAAAACCCCGTTGAGACTCCCCGCGTTCTCGTTCAAACTGAATTGTTGGAGGCATGAGTGGGATGGCAATTAGCGATGACTTTCGGAATCGCAAGTACGAACAGCACAATTGCGGGAAACTCTCCGCTGCGGTGGTCAACGAGCGTAAACGACGAGGCTGGAAGCAATTCGCCCTCGCGGACGAAGCTGGTGTGAACGAACGGACGATTCAGCGCCTGGAGCGGGGGGATAAAGTCAACCAGGAGACGGTCGGCAAGGTTATGAGTGCCCTGAGGCTTTCGCCAAAGGAACGCCCCCGGTTGGGACGGCGGAAATCGCAGCGCGACCCATGGTATTCGTCGATTTCAGAAGCAGCATCGGGACTGTACGGAGAACCCCTCGGTTTCGGCCATTTCCTGCGCAGGCTGCCGGGAGACGCTCTGCAGGCAGCGTGCTTTGATGAAGTTCTCCTGCTGTTTATCACCCTCCAAGCGATGTTGATAGTATATGGGGATCCAAACGCTGGTATCGAGCAGGATCGAGTCACCTCTGACGCCGTCCATACAATCCGAATGCAACTGATCCTTGAACACCTTCGCCGACATGCTTTCGTAAGGGTAAGGTACCCGCGTGATCCCTTTATCGATATTCCCGAGGTTGCCTGGTGGACAGGCCACCCGTTCGTGGAAGTCCTCTGCAGTCTCCCTCCCGAGATCAAAGAGAAGACTATGGGATTGATCCTGCAAACTGGCGACCTGTCAGTACTGATGGGCCAGATGATCCTCTGGCCGGACACTGAAATGGAGGATTTCCTGCAGCGTGTTGGCGTGATCGACGACAATATTTCGGAACTCCTTGAATGGTTTGAAACCGAGCATGGCGATTCGCAGAAGCTCGCATGGTCAGAACCGATCCAGGCAACCTCAGGCGCCGATGTGTCATAGAGGCGAAGGTGATCGTCCGATCCTTTTCCCACACCACCACCGCCGACACGTCGGAGAAATGCAATCGGGAAAAAGAGGCTATAACTCGCCGAGATCCTTGAGGATCTCCTCGTAGTGACGGGTCGAGAGCCGAAACCCCTGGGAGCGCAGTTCGTCGAGCTTCTCTTGAACGCTGCCGATGAGGCCAAAGATTTTCGCGTCCGCGTAGATCAGCGACTGTAGCCGCTCCGGGAGCCTCAGAGTGCCGGTAGCGCCGGCGGCTGCCCCTTACCCCACCAATTCCGGCTCGCTCACGCAGGTCCCGCAGCCCTTCTTCGCCTTCAGCGTGAGCCGGCGCATCTCTTCCTGCTCCTCGAACGGGACGGAGAATTCCCTCTCGATGCGCTCGCGGTAGACCGGGCCGGAGTTGTACGCGCAGAACGGATACACCTTGCCGTTGGGCGCGGCGTAGTGGATCACGCAGCGCTTGACGCGCTCCACATCGTAATTGTATGAGTCCATGAAGTGCATGCCGGCCACCATCAGGGTGCGGTAGGTGAAGCCTTTCTTCTCGCTCTCGCCGCGGCCGTAACGCTTGTCGGTAAAGCCCTGGAGGGTTTGCAGGAACATGGTGAAGTTCAGGCCCTCGGGCGCTTTCTCTTCATGGAAGAACTTACGCAGGCTGTTCCAGGCTTCCAGCTTGGTGTAGAACTGGATAGTGCGCTTGCCGGCCTTGCGCGCCAGCACGTCCATTTCCTTCAGCATGGGGCCGACATCCACGAATTGCGTCACCGGCTTGGCCTTGCGGTTCTGGTCCACGAACAGGTAGGTGCCCAGCGAGCAGTGCGGGTGGCAGCTCAGGGTGGTGGTCTCCTCGCCGCGCAACGCGCTGATGAGCTTCGAGAACGGCGTCACAAAGCAGAGAGGGAACCAGTCTTCGTAAGGATCGGCAATACCGGTCTGCTCCTTTACGGCGTGGGCGAAATCGGAGAGCGTGAACCGCTTGGCTTCCAGTTCGTGCCGCGCGATCCGGCCGGTAAAGGCCACCGGCTGGAAGCTGATGCCGCTGGTGCACTCGATGTATTCGAGCGACAGCCGGATAATGTCGCCGATCTGATGATCGTTCAAGCCCTTCACGATGGTGGGGACGAACACGATCTTCAGGCCGGCCTTCTTGACGTTCTCGATGCACTTCAGCTTCTTCTCCCACAGCGATTCGCCCCTCGTGCGGCGGTAAATGTCGTCGCACACGCCGTCGAACTGGAGGTACAGCGTATGAAGTCCCGCTTCCTTGCACTGTTCGGCGTATTCCAGGTTGGTGAACTTGAGGCCGTTGGTGGCCGCCTGTAGGTGGGAGAAGCCCATCTCCCTGGCCATCCGCAGGACGTCCAGGAAACGGGGATAGATGGTCGGTTCGCCGCCCGAAAACTGCACGATCCGGCAGGGGGACGGGCGCTCGTCGCGCAGCGCCTGGAGCATCTTGCGAACGGTCTCGAAATCCGGTTCGTAGAGGTAGCCAGCGGCGTTGGCATTGGCAAAGCACACCGGACAGGTCATGTTGCAGCGGTTGGTCAGGTCGACATTGGCCAGGGCGGTGTGGCTAGTGTGCAGGTTGCAGAGGCCGCAATCCTCGGGGCAACGGGCGGCGTTCGAGACCACAGGGTTGTGGAGGCCGCGGTTGTCGCCGAAAGACCACTCCTCCATCTTCAGGTACAGTTTGGCGTCGGAAAAGATGATATCCCGGAAGTCGCCGTGGTCCGGGCAGCGCTTCTCCATGACCACCTTGCCGGCTTCCTCAAATATCCTGGCATCAATGAGCTGCGTACACTCGGGGCAGAGCGACTGGGTGTTCTTGGGCAAACCCGTCTTCAGTGCGTCAATGCGCGAGCCAGTATACGTAGTTTCCGGTTGTAGTACCTGAAATTGCGCCATGATGTGCCCATCATAAAGGCGCCCGGCCGGGAAGACCACAACAAGGTGCTAAAGTGCGAATCCTAAAGGTCGTAAGGGGAATATCGGGCGCTGAATGGTAAGCTGGAAACCTGTGCTGGTACTGCACTTTGGGCGCGCCGCCGTGGCCTTTGGAGCGGCTTTCCTGGCCGGAGCCATCAATTCCGTGGCTGGCGGGGGGACGCTGCTCTCCTTCCCGGCCCTGATCTGGCTGGGCCTCGGGTCCGTGACGGCCAATGCCACCAGCACGGTGGCCATCTGGCCGGGGACGGTGGGGAGCATCTGGGGCTACCGGCGCGAATTGCGCGATGCCGAGCCACGCTTCCGGTGGCTGATTGTGCCCAGCCTGGTGGGCGGACTCGCCGGCGCACTGTTGCTGCGCTGGACCCCTCCGGCTATCTTCGACCACATGGTGCCGTTCCTGATCCTGTTTGCCACCCTGCTCTTCATGGTCCAGGAGCCCGTACAGCGGATCTTGAAGATGGATGGGCGTCCGGCGCACCGGTCGGCCCATTGGTTCGCCGGGGTGATGTTGTTTCAGTTGGTGGTGGGCCTGTATGGCGGCTATTTCGGTGCGGGCATCGGCATCCTGATGCTGGCGGCGCTGAGCATCATGGGGATCCAGGACATTCATGAGATGAACAGCCTCAAAGTGGTCTTCGGGGGTAGCGTGAATGGGATCGCGGCGCTCTACTTCATCTTGGCGCGCATGGTCTACTGGCCGTATGTCGTGATTATGGCGGTGGCAGCCGTGGTGGGCGGATACGGCGGAGCGGGGGTGGCGCGGAAGATCGGGCAAACGGCCGTGCGGCGTATCGTAATCGCCATCGGATTCGGCATGGCGATGTCGCTGTTCATCAAGAAATAGCGCCTCGTCAGGGGAATCTATGGGTGATGTGGGAGTTTCAACACGGCGATTTGCCCCAGGAACCGGTGGAGCTTGCGGCAGGTGGAATCAAACGAGCGCTGCAGTTCCTCTGAATCGCAGTGGTACAGCAGTGCAGGCCACCAATAACGGCTTGTTTGGGCTCATGGTCAACCCTCCCTTCCGCAACCCCCTGACGCCGGTAACCTTGGCAGATCCGTTTCCCTCGGCCAGCGCTGCCAGTTCCACGACGCTGACTGCTATAAACCGGGACTTCCGGACCACCATGGTCGCGGAATGGGGTTGGGCGTGCAGCGGGAGATCACTCCGAACCTGGTGCTCGAGGTCACCTACTTTGGCTCGAAAGGCACGTATTTGCCGATCAGTTACAATTTGAACCAGCCCCAAATCAAGAGAGTGAAATGTTCAGCGCCTTCACATTGCGCAAGCTCCGATCGAAGGACAGCAACGCTCGCCGCTTGGCACTGGAGCGGCTCAAATCCTTGGACAACGCAAAGGTCCTGGACGAAGTCACGGCGTGCCCGCCGGACAGCCCGCGCACCTGACCCCGACTGCCGTTGGGATCGTAGCTGCGCGGCGGGGACCCCGAGCGGGAAAAAGACGGCGCGGCGTGCAACGACTCGATCCGAAACGGCCGCTTCACGGGCGGCGCTGCCTGTATTGGCAGCGAAGCCTGAGCGCCGCACCGGTTCCGTGCCAGCGCCGCTCTTGAGACCGCGCCAGCGCGCGCAGTCACTGCTCTGGCATCCGGCCGACGGGACGCGCGCGCGGCGGTGCCGCCCGGATCTCCTCGCGCGTGCACGGGAGCCTGGCGGGCGTGCCGTGAATCCCGACACTCGCTCCCAGTCTCGAGGCGCCGCGCAGAGGTGATTTTTATCACGGTGGCGCACCTCATGAACGGCGGTCTCACCTGGCATCCTGCCGGGCAATTCCTTCTTCAGGCGATCTTCAGGCGCGAATCAAAATCGCAACTCATGAGGCTTGCGCCGTGTTCATAGATATGTGTCCGGAGATCACCGGCATCGGCTCTTGGACACCGTGCCGGTCCCGTGCGGGATTGATGGATAGGTCTGGAGCGTTGCACCTTCCACACCCCGGATAACGTTCGAATGGCTAACGCCATCGAGGAAGTCAGATGAATCTTACGCGAAAGACCTTTCTCTTGATCTGGCTGGGAACCAGCACAGCCGGCGCGCAGATCTCGGCGTTTCAGCATGTGGTTGTGATCTTTCAGGAGAATCGCACGCCAGACAACCTGTTCCAAGGCCTGTGCTCCGCCCCTTTCGGCTCAGCCGATTCCTGCAGTACGAACCCGGCGGTATCGCAATACAACATCCAGACCAAAAACTGGCTCAATAAGAACTCGCCCACAGGTGTGACTCAGCCCTCGGCTGTGAATCTGGCCAATAAATATGACCTGAGTCATGCCCACTCGGCTTTTGTCGCCCAATGCGACAAAGACACGATTACTGGCGCTTGTAAGATGGATGGCTCCGCCAATGTCCAGTGCTCCGGGAGATGTCCTTCGAAGCCTCAGTTTCGGTACGTGGATAACTCGACCGGTACCGTTACACCATACCTCCAGCTAGCTACGCAATATGGTTGGGCGAACTATATGTTCCAGACTAACCAGGGACCCAGTTTCCCGGCCCACCAGTTTATATTCGGGGGCACCTCGGCACCTAGTGCGGCTGACGACGCGGCTGGCGTCTACGCCTCCGAGAACATGTCGGGAGCCAGCAAGATCGCGGGCTGCACGGCTCCGGCGGGGACAACCGTTCAACTGATCGACCCCAGCGGCGAGAATCAAAAGGTGTATCCGTGCTTCGAGCACTCCACGCTGCCGGACCTGCTCGCCGGCTTCACTTGGAGATACTACACGCCGAGTGCGGGATCGATCTGGACGGCTCCAAATGCCATTCAACATATCTGCGAGTCGACTGGGCCTGGCGGTAGCTGCTCCGGAACGGACTGGTCCAGCAATATCGATCTAGTGCCGGCGGATGTACTCACTGATATCGGGGATTGCAACTTGCGCTCCGTCAGTTGGGTGATTCCTACGGGCGCGAACTCCGATCATGCGCGTTCCAACGATGGAGGCGGACCCTCATGGGTGTCCGCAATTGTCAATGCCATTGGCAACAGCAGTACCTGTGACAAGAACACGGGCTACTGGCAAAACACCGCGATCCTGATCACATGGGACGACTGGGGAGGCTGGTACGATCATGAGCGGCCTACCACCCTCGCTCAGCCGGAGGGCGATTACCAGTACGGTTTCCGCGTTCCACTGCTGTTCGTCTCCGCGTACACGCCGGCAGGTTATATCAATAACAGCCGCCACGATTTCGGCAGCATTCTGCGGTTCATCGAGCGCAACTTCGGCATTCAGGAAGGAGTGCTGAATTTTGCCGACGCGCGCGCCACGAACGACTTGACCGGTTTTTTCGATCTCAGCAGAGCGCCGCGGAAGTTCGAGAACCTCGACGCCCCGAAAAGTGCCGCCTTCTTCCTGCACGACAAGCGGAAAGCCACCGACCCGGATGACGACGACAACCAGTAAAACACTGTTGCGGGCTGCGGACGCCGGACAGACGAGCGGATATTTCCGACGCGACCGTACGGAAGCCGGCCGATCATCGTCATGGCTGGAGGGAGGACATACATGGAAGGGTTTTCTCGCGTGCAGTGGGGCGTGACCGGTGACATCACCGCCGGCCTGTCGCTTGGCCTTTGGACCGACGCAATCGCGGAGAAGCTCATGGCTGAAAATAAAATTCTCTGGGACGGCGCGGGCATCAGTGATGCCGAGCGGGAGGGCAGGCGGCGGGAGTACGCGGAGCGCTGCCGCAAACACATCGCGGCGGGCGACCCCTTTCGTCCCTAGGTGGACTACCCCTACATCGAGTGGTACTCCGAGAACAGCCGGGTGGTTTTGGAGCCGGACCCTTCGCGGTTGGAGATCGTGGAGAGCGCTCCCGTGAAGGAGAAAAGCCGAGGGTACTTGCGGCAGACGAACAGAGGCGCATTGCAGCCCTGGAAGCTTTTTTGGGCGCACTGGCGACCGAGATTTCCCGGAAGAACCGCGAGCATGGTGGAGACGGCAACGTTTCCGGCGTACTGGTGGAATGAGGGTGCCGTCGGGGCGGTCGCGCCCCGGTGCGTGGGCGGCCAAGGTGGTTTTCCTGATTGAAGCGAGAGCGGCAGACCAAAGGAGATGGAGACAGTGGCGCCGGAATCGGATGACCTGGCGCGACGACCGTTCTGTTTTTTGTAGGGCGTTCCGAAACCCATCATCCGCGAGCGTACCGGCCACCGGAGCCGCGAACTGGAGCGTTACGAAGTGTTCTCTCCATTATTGAAACAGCAGACGGTGGATCTGATCGCTAAGGATCTCACTGACACAGGCACTGACACGCCTGATTTTGACGCCAAGAAGGAAAGCTCGGAAGTGGTTGAAAAGAATGGCGGGGACGACGGGGATCGAACCCGCGACCTCCGACGTGACAGATTTGCGTTCAGGGCCAATCAAATCATGGACTTACCTGTGTTATCAAAGGCTTGCGAGCGACAAGGTCCGACACGGAGTGCCATAAAACGCCCCAAAACGACTGGGCCTCGGCGTTGTGAACCCGCTGCGAAGCCGCCAGCGTACCTACAGCGGCCGCCACGATACAGATCAGCAGCCCTCCAAAACCGAGAGACAGAATCAGCCACGACGGATTACGCCGCTTCTCGCCCGAACCGGCCACCGGACTGCCCGAGTAGGAAAGCAAAATGGGAGTGCGACCTCTTCCAGCTTTGAGTGTAGTTCAGCCCCGGTCGGCGAAAAATCCTGTGCGGACAGGATTTCGCCGCGCCCGATAAACGGGTTCAGCCGTAAATAGGGAAAGGACCGATATGAACCACGCTTAGAAACGAACCCTGAATTTGCCGGTATCGGTCTGCTTGCGGCGGCTTGCGCCAAAAACGCCCACCCTGCCGTCACGCCCGCGGCCGCCCGGCCGGCTCCGCCGCTGGGCGCGGTTCGTGAGGGCCCGGAGAGGCACTGAGTGTCTGCAAATGGCGTGTACGTCCCCGGATCGCCTCAATTTTCCTTCTTTATGCTGTGCGCAAGGGCATCGTCTCCTGATGTCCGTGCCGCAACCCACCCTTCCTGGCGATTTGGATTGAGTTCGGGTTCTACTGGGCGATTCGCGCCAGGACCAATGCCAGTGGACTATCCGTGGCTGGCGGGGCGGCGCATTCTCTTCGGCGAGCCTGCCAAAGCCGTTCGGCGAGATCCAGATTGGACTCGGAAGCCTCGCTTTGGCGGGCGGCGCTCACACGACCTTTCAGCGCCTTCGCTGCGTTGTCGAGCAAATCCCTGCAATTCCGGCGACGGATTCCGACTTCCGCGAACCGGCCCTCTTTCACCAGGACCCGGCCCATGATCAAACTGGCCAGACCGTCGGTGGAGTCGCTCTGCAACAGCTCCGTCAGAGTCGATTCGGCGTCCGCGGTCTTTCCAGCCGTCAACTGCGCCTGCGCGAGGGTCCGCATATAGTCGCGGTTGCCGCGCTCAATCGCAATCGCGTCTTTGATCGGTTTGATCGCGTCCGCGTTGTCTCCGCGTTGCATCAAAACCCGCCCCTGCTCGAACAGATGCGCCGCCTGGACATGGCTCTCCGTCCGCTCCACCTTTGCCAGAAACATATCGGCCGCAAAGAAGGCCGCGATCGCGAGGAAGACCAGGCTCATGGTCCCCAAGAAAGACCTTGCTGGGGATGGCGCGGCCATTACTCGCTCCGCTCCGGATCGCCGCCCCGTGTTGCTACGCCGTAAGCGTCCAGCACATCGCTCAGGGCGACGATCCCCATCAACTGGCGCAGGTTCGCGCGGCTGACGACGGGAAGGACGTTCAGTCCGCTTGCTCCCATCCGTTGGAGCGCCAAGCTCAGGCTGTGGTCGAGGCGGAGCGGAGGGGCTGTAGGGAATGGTCCGGACGAGCGAACTCGAACGGGCCGCGGCCGGCGGAGCGCGTTCGTGCACGCGGTTCGCGTGACCGGGCCGCCGGCGGCGGCTGTCAGCGCCACTTTAAGCCACCGGATAATGCAGCGGGCAGGTGGGGCGAGGACTGGTAGGAATCGATTTCCACTCCTTCCAGGATTCGATTCGGAGTATAATTAGAGTGATGGGAAGAGGACAGGCATGGCCGTGAAGATCAGAAAAAAGCAAGTGGAGGCACAGGCGGTGAATCGGCCGCGCAAGGCCAAATTCCAAGCGGACATTGCACCGGCCGAGGATCGCACGGTGCGTTTGCTGAAATCGGAATTGCAGCTCACGAGCAACACGGATTTCTTCTCCGATGCCATCGCGTTGTTTCGCTGGGCCGTGTCGGAGCGGAAACTAGGACACCGGATTGTGAGCGAAGGCGCGAGCGGCGAGCGCAGGGTGCTCGTCTTCCCGCGGTTAGAACGAGTGGCTCCCAGTCTCGCCTTGCCTCGCGTGGAAATCAAATGGACGGAGCGCGAACTGGAGAGCCTTGCCGCCCTGTCATCAGCGCCCGACGAGAACCCCCCGACGGAAGCCCTGATCCGGGCTCTGCGGGACTGAATGGCTATCGTCATTCGGTGCCTCGAAGGACGCGACGACGTGGAGCATTTCGATTGCGGCGACGAACCTCTCAACAACTACCTGAAACGCCACGCATGGAACAATCAGGAGAAGAGTTCGATCGGTATCAGCTACGTTGCCGTCGACGAGGGCGCTTCGCGAGTTCTCGGTTACTTCACGCTGGCGATGGCAAGCGTACCGCGCGAGGCATTTCCAAAAAAATATGTCCGCGGACTGCCGCCGTATGATCTGCCGCTGATTCTCTTGGCACGGCTCGCTGTGGATCGACGGTTTGCCGGGCGAGGACTCGGACGCGCGCTGATCTCAGAAGCATTCCGCATTAGTCTGAGGGCGGCCGATGATGTGGGTTGCCGCTGTATCGTCACGGATGCATACCGAGATCGGATCAGTTGGTACGCACAATACGGTTTTGTACCGATTGAGGGAACTGCGGAGAACGGGCCACAGCGGATGTTCCTTGACCTCAGGACCGTCCGGGCGGCCCTGCGGCCCTGAATCGGGCTGGCCAGTTTGCTCTACATACATGGTTCTGACTGGCGCGTTAGTGTTCCCATTGTGTTCACCGCACGAAGTTATCGCGGCCCTTTGAGCAAACAGAAGAGAGCCACGCTTAATCCATGTCGGTCGGCACATAGTTGGAGCGATTTCGGTCGGTCTCTCAGCGCTGCGGACAGCGGCGGAGATTTCTGGCTTCGCGGCAGGAGGAAATCAAGGGCGGTTGGGTAGCGATTCGACCATGAACTGACAAGCTCGTCGGAAATGCGGGCTTCCCAGCCGGTGGAAGCAACCGAAATTACAAGGGAAATTGACAGGAAAAACTGAGGTGAAGGTTGATCCAGACCGCGTGGAATGGGACCAATCCGGACACCGAGACCCTTTGCCCTCGAAGCCGATGTCGTTGGTTGTAAGGCTCCTATGGACTCGCTCGACAGCGTCGCGGTCAGACGCTCAGCCCACTGAGGTAAGAAGCGGGTACTGTCAACCGAGGTGGTTGTCGCCCGCCGAGCAGGAGGTCGGGGTTGATGGGCGCTAGATGTCAAAACCGCGCATTCTACCACCGATGATGAGCCTGGAGAAATCAGTTAGAGCACTCAATGCACACTCATCAGGGCAATAAGTGACTGAAGTCAAAGAAGTTAGCGGTTCCAGTTCACGCCTACTTCACGCTGGATTAATTTCGACGAATATAAGGCGAAGTCAAAACCAGTAAGTCATTGAAAACAAATGGCGGGGACGACGGGGCTCGAACCCGCGACCTCCGACGTGACAGGCCGGCGTTCTAACCAACTGAACTACGTCCCCGCAATGTCAGGCGGATATTCCGATGTTAACACGGCGCACCCTAATCCGTCGATAACCGCGGGAAACTCGCCTTCGCCCAACTGTCTCTCGGCTCGACTCCGATTTTCTTTACGGACGGATTAGGGGCGCGGGCGCAAAACCGGCGCGCACCGGGAGCGGAAAACCGCGTTAAGGTGTAAGCATGACGATTCGCTGCGTGGTGTGCCTTATCTGCTCCCTGGCGGCCCTGGCCTGTTGCACGGCCCGCAAACCCACTCCCGAGGAGGCCCGCAAGTTCATCGATGACGTGGAGCAGAAGCTGCTCATCCTGGGCGTCGACTCGGCGCGCGCGGACTGGGTCAAGTCCACCTACATCACCGACGACACCGAAACCCTCTCGGCCAAGCTCGACGAGCGCGCCATCGCCGCCACCGTGGAGTATGCCAAGCAGTCGACGCGGTTCGACGGGCTGAAGCTCGATCCAGTCACGGCGCGCAAAATCAAGCTGCTCAAACTCTCGCTCACCATCGCCACGCCCTCCGATCCCCAGGAGAGCGAAGAGCTGACCCGCATCGTGGCCGGCATGGAAGGGACTTACGGGAAGGGCAAGTATTGCCCCAGCGGGCCGGAGAGCTGCAAGGACCTCGAGGACCTGAGCAAGATTCTGTCCGAGAGCCGCGATCCCCGACAACTGCTGGAAGCGTGGACCGGTTGGCACGCCATCGCGCGCCCCATGCGCCAGAATTTCGTGCGCTACGTGGAGCTGGCGAACAAGGGCGCGCGGCAGCTCGGCTTCCACGATAACGGCGCCATGTGGCGCGCCAAGTACGACATGGCGCCGGACGCTTTCGCCGCCGAACTAGACCGCCTGTGGGAACAAGTGCGGCCGCTGTATCTGTCGCTGCACGCGTACGTCCGCGCCCGGTTGAGGGAAAAATACGGCGACGCGGTTCCCGCCAGCGGGCCCATCCCCGCCCACCTGCTGGGCAACATGTGGGCCCAGGAGGGGGAGGACATCTATCCGCTGGTAGCGCCGGCCAACGCCGACCCGGGCTACGATTTGACGGAGCTGCTCAAGAAGCGCAAGACCGACTGGAAACAGATGGTCAAGTACGGCGAGAACTTCTTCGTCTCGCTGGGATTCGATCCGCTGCCGCAGACATTCTGGGAGCGTTCGCTGTTCCTCAAACCCAGGGACCGCGAGGTGGTGTGCCATGCCAGCGCGTGGGACATCGACACGCTCAACGATGTGCGGCTGAAGATGTGCATCCAGATTAGCGGCGAGGACTTCCTCACCATCCACCACGAGCTGGGCCATAACTTTTACCAACGCGCTTACAGCCGGCAGCCGCCTTCTTTCCGCGACAGCGCCAACGACGGTTTCCATGAGGCGGTGGGCGATACCATCGCGCTTTCCATAACGCCCGAGTACCTGGTGAAGCTGGGACTGCTGGATAAGGCGCCGGACACTTCGAAAGATATCGGCCTGCTGCTCCACCGGGCGCTGGAGAAAATTGCATTTCTGCCTTTCGGTCTGGTGATCGACCAATGGCGCTGGAAGGTGTTTTCGGGCGAGATTCCGCCCGAAAAGTATAACCAGACCTGGTGGCAGCTTCGCCTGAAGTACCAGGGAATCGCGCCGCCGGGCCTAGAGGGCTCCCCAGCGCGCAGCGAGGCGGATTTCGATCCGGGAGCGAAGTATCACGTGGCCGCCAATGTGCCGTATATGCGGTACTTCCTGGCCGACATCCTGCAGTTTCAGTTTCACCGCGCGCTGGCGCAGGCTGCCGGCTGCGCCGGGCCGCTGAACCGCTGCTCCATTTTCGGCAACCAGGCGGCGGGCCGCCGGCTGAACGCCATGCTGGAAATGGGGCAGAGCCGCCCCTGGCAGGACGCGCTGGAGAAGATTGCCGGCACGCGCGAGATGGACGCGTCGGCGATTCGCGATTATTTTGCGCCCTTGCAGAAGTGGCTGGACGACCAGAATCGGGGGAAGCCGGTGGGCTGGTGACGATCCGGGCGCCTGCGGATAGAGGGCGTCCACGTCATGGGTAGTCGTGAGACTTGCGCACACAGTTTCTGGTGGCTTGGGCAAGCTCAAGCATGCCCCACCCAGTTGCTACAATCGCAGTGATGGCCAACCACATCTACGCCACATTCGATACCACGGAAGGCAGGTTCAAGATCGAGCTTTTCGCCGCCCATGCGCCGCGCACGGTGGAGAACTTCGTCAGCCTGGCGGAAGGAGCCAAGACGGGGAAGCCGTTCTATGACGGCACCATTTTTCATCGCGTGATTCCGGATTTCATGATCCAGGGCGGCGATCCGGAGGGCACCGGACGCGGCGGCCCCGGATACCGTTTTGCCGATGAGTTTCACCCGGAGTTGAAGCACTCCAAGCCGGGCATCCTCTCCATGGCCAACGCCGGGCCGAATACCAACGGGAGCCAGTTTTTTATCACCGTGGCCGCCACTCCGTTCCTGGACAACCGCCACAGTGTCTTCGGAGAAGTGACGGAAGGATACGAGGTGGTGAAGAAAATCTCGCAGGCGCCGCGCAACCGGCAGGACCGGCCGTCCAAAGAAATACGGATCAATTCGGTGAAGATCGAGAGAGAGTAGGAAGCGGCCCTGCCGCTCACATGAAACTGGCGATTTTCGGAGGCACGTTCGACCCCATTCACAAGGCCCACCTGGCCGTCGCCAGGAGAGCGGCGGACCGTTTCCAGCTTGACCGCGTGCTGTTCGTCCCCTCCGCCCATCCGCCCCACAAGGCCGGAATCACCCACGCCCCTTACGATTGCCGCGTGCGCATGGCCGAGTTGGCCTGCCAGGGCGAGCCGCGTTTCGAGGTTTCCCGCCTGGAAGAGGGCAGCCGGCGCAGCTACTCCATCGATACCATCGAGAAGGTGCAGGCCCGGATGGCGCCGGCGGACGAACTGTTCTTCATCATTGGCGCGGATGCCTTCGCCGAGGTCCGGACGTGGCGCCGGTGGGAGGATGTCGCCCGAAGGGTCCGTTTCATTGTGGTGAGCCGTCCCGGTCATCTCTATGAAGTGCCGCCGGGAGTGCGCCTGGAGCGGCTCGATACCATCGAGCTACCGGTCTCTTCCTCGGAAATCCGCCGCGCTCTGGCGGCGGGCGATCATCCCGCCGAAGTTCCCGAACCGGTTCTCGAGTACATCTTCAGGCATGGGCTGTACGGCGCGCGAGTGCCCGCCTGAATCGTGGCCGGCGGATACACCCAGTGTGTCGCGTTGCGCCGCGAAGCCGGCCTGCACAACGCTCCAAGCGCCTCTCAGCCCCCGTGGCAATTCACCGTAACCCACGATTATTCCTGTATCTAAAACATAAACAGTCCATTATGTTTTAGGAGAATAGCCGGATGGCACGCGCCGTGCAAGGTAATTGGTACATTGAGGCGTTCCCCCCGTCCGGATTGCCGATCAGTGGAGGTGTGCCTTGAAAAGTCTTCATTCCATTCCCGAACTTATTGTGTTTCTGATGGCGGCCTTAGGGTGCCACGCGCTGCAGGCGCAGACATTGGTTATCAGCCCGAGTCCGCTCGACATTACGGCGCAGGCGAACGCGGGAACCACAGCGCAGCTCACTTTGACGAGCAGTACGAGTGCAGCCATCACCTTATACTCGATTACACCTACGGTCTCTTGGCTGCAAGCGTCGCTTCCGACTAGCCCCGCAACCACACCGCAAACGATCACCGTTACGGTCGATCCCCTGGCTGCCAGCGCCACTGCGTATACTGGCTACCTTACGATTCTCAGCTCCGATTCCATTACTCCCCACAGCGTGCCGGTTAACGTCTCAGTCAGCAGCATTGGTGTCAGCCCGTCAACTCTTGCGTTTCAATACACGGCCGGCAGCAGCAGCCCTCCGCCCGCGCAGACCTCCACGCTATCCGTTCCTTCGGGTACCACGGTCAGCAGCCTGACCGCGAACACCACCAGCGGTGGAAATTGGCTGCAGGCGGGCCTCACTGGGACCTCGTCGACGACGGTTACGGTTCTGATCAACACCTCGGTGGCGCAAAACCTCGCGCCCAACACATACACGGGAACCATCACCATCACGCCCAGCGCCGGTTTCCCGGCAACCGTACTGGTGACGCTGGTAGTAAGCCCCGCGCCTCAATTGACACCTACGCCCTCTTCACTCTCGTTCTACTACCAGGTGAACGGAACCAATAATGTGACCACGCAGCCTATCACGCTCACGGCCGGCACCCAGAATGTCAATTTTTCATTCACGGGGGGAAGCTCGTGGATCACCCCCAACCCGCCAAGCGGAGCGGTCGACGCGGGTCAAAGCTTGACCGTCAACGTGACCGTCACCCCTCCTGCTTCCTGCACGCCCTCGACGAGTCCGTGCCCCGGCACTTTAACCTTGAGTACCGCCGACTCCGCCCAGAGTATTGCGGTAACGCTTACGGTTTCCAGCAACCCGCTGCTGAATCTCAACACGACGTCGATTCCCCCCTTCGCTTATCAGATTGGAACCGCGCCGCCGGCGGCCGTTTCCGTCACGCCAGGGAGCACCGGCGCGGCGCTGCAATACACGGTCACCGCGGCCACCACCAGCGGAGGGTCCTGGCTGACTGTCACGCCAACCTCCGGCACAACGCCCACTCCGGTCTCGATCGGGGTGGCTCCCCTCACGCTGGGTCCCGGAACTTACAACGGCACAGTGTCGTTCGTGGCCGGTGGCGTCACGCAATCCATCTCCGTGACTTTGACCGTGACCAACAATCCCATGCTGGTGCCCAGCGCCACCTCGCTATGGTTTGCGTATCAGATCGGCCAGGCGTCTCCCGCTTCACAAACCGTGGCGCTCACCAGCAGCAACGGGGCGCCGCTGAGCTACAGCGCCACGACTACCACTTCGTGGCTGATACTAACCGGCCAGACCAGCGGAACTACCAACAACCTTTTCACCGTGTCCGCCAACACCTCCGGTCTCTCCGCGAACACCTATACCGGCCAAATTACGATAACTGCCACGAATCAGCAAACCGGGGCCACGCTGACCTCTGTCAACATTGCGGTGACGCTTTACGTCAGCACTAACGCGCTGCTATTGGTGACTCCGTCGCAGCCGTTGGTGTTTACCGCCCAGGCCAACGGCGGCCAGTCGTCGCCGCTCCAGAATGTCCAGCTCGCCAGCACCAGCACCGATGTACTTGGGCTGGTCTGGGGCCAGCCGACAGTGTCGTGGCTGGGGGTTTACGGGGCGCCGGCTGCCACACCTGGCACGGTCGGGCTGCAGGCGACTCCGCCCGCCGGCCTTGCGCCCGGGACTTACACGGGCAGCGTTACGGTGACGGCAACCGGCCCCGCCGGCGCCGTTCTTGATAGCCCCGCCGCGACCGGCACGATCATTCCGGTGGTCTTGCAGTTGACTTCGGGGACCATCTCCGTCACTCCGACCGGCCTCTCGTTCTCACAGAGTATCGGCGGGTCGGCCCCACCCGCGCAGCCGGTCACCGTATCCAGCAACGTGCCTGGGCTGACCTTCATCCCCTCGCCTTATGACGGAGGGCTGGGCTGGCTTTCGGTATCCCCATCGCCTGGCACTACCAACGGCTCATTCAACGTCTCGGTGAATGGCTCGAAGCTCACTATCGGCACGTACCAGGGCGAAGTCATTGTGCTGAGCACGTTCGCTGCCGGCAGCCCGGCCGTCATTCCCGTGACCTTCACGGTGACTCCGGGAACGATTTCGGCGCCCACCACGACGCTCTCCTTCTCGCAGGTGCAGAGTGGCGCCGCGCCGGCCACGCAGAATGTGACCGTGTCCGGCTCGCCGGAACCCCTCAACTTCAGCGTGACCACCAGTACGACCGACGGCAACGCTTGGCTCACCGCGGCCCCGCAAACCGGAACCACTCCAGCGACGCTGCAAGTGGGAGTGAATGCGGCTATCGCGGGCAAACTGTCGGTGGGATCGTACAACGGCACGGTGGCCATCACTTCGGCGGGCGCCAGCGGAAGCCCCATCAACATCCCGGTGACGCTCACTGTGATTTCTCCGCAGACGTTTACGGTCTCTCCCACGAGCCTCAGTTTCAGCTACACCGTCGGGTTGACCGCTCCGCAGACACAGAGCTTCCAGATCTCGTCGTCGGGCGGGAGCGCTCCATTCTCGGCGGCTGCCGCGAGTAGCGCCAGTTGGCTGCAAGTCTCGCCCAGCAGCGGCACCACGCCGGCAACTTTGTCGGTGTCGGTCAACACGCAGGGTCTGGCCGCCGGCAATTACACCGCTACGATCACCATCACTTCGCCGTACTCTCCCACAACTGCTGCGGCGTCGGTGACCGTGAACCTCACCGTGACGCAGATTACGGTGTCACCGGTGGCCATCACCAACGCAGCCAGCTACGCCACGGGAGCGGTTTCGCCGGGAGAGAATATTGTGATCTGGGGTACGAGTATCGGGCCTTCCAACCTCACCTATGGCAGTCTCACCGCGAACGGCACGATGCTGAGCACCAGCGCCGGCAATACCCAAGTCCTGTTTGACGGTGTTCCCGCGCCGGTGGTTTACGCCCTCGCCACTCAGACCAGCGTAATGGTGCCGTACGAGGTCGCGGGCCGGCCCACCACCAGCGTCGTCGTGGAGTACCAGGGAGTGCAGTCCACTCCTTTGGTGTACAGCGTACAGCCGGCCGTGCCGGGGATTTACACGCAGAACTATCAGGGCTTTGGACCGGGGGCCATTTTGAACCAGGATGGTGTCACCGGCAACGGGCCGGGTACACCGGCCGCGAAAGGTTCGGTGGTGTCTGTTTACATGACGGGTGAGGGGCAGACGTCACCTGCGGGCGTGACCGGCGCCATCGCGCCGGTCAACGTCCCGGTGCCCTGGAAGCAACCGCGGTTGAAGGCCACAGCCACAATCGCCGGCTCTCAGGCTGTGGTGCAGTACTACGGTTCGGCGCCGAGCTTGGTTTCCGGGGTGATGCAGGTCAATGTGCAGATCCCCGCCAACGCTCCGACGGGCGCACTGCCGATCGTCATTACTCTGACCGACCCGACAACGGGATTGACTTACAGCACCCAGGCGCAAGTAACGGTCTCAGTGCAGTAAATGTGGGGCAGGTCCTTGGCCTGCCCTACCCCACCACTTCCAGAAACGCTTTCGCGGCATGGCTCAATGCCCGGCGCGTGGGATACACCAGGCGGATCTTCCGCTCCATGTGCAACTCCTTAACCTTCACCTCGCATAAGGTTTTCTGCTCGATCTCCTGTTCCACGCACATGCGAGGCAGGAAAGCCACCCCCATGTTGTTCTGCACCAGCTTGCGGATGGTCTCGATGGTGGGCATTTCCACAGGCATCTGCAAGGGCACTTTGTGGGCTTGAAACTCGCGCAGCACCACCTCGCGATAGGGAGAGACCACGTTGTGGGCGATGAACGTCTCTGCGCCGAGTTCCGTGATCGAAACCGTCTTGCGGTGCGCCAGCCGGTGCTTCGGCGATACCACGAAGGCCAAAGCATCGATGTAGATGACCCTGGATTTGAGGCGCTCGTCGCCGGGATCGTAGCTGATCACGCCCAGTTCCAGGTTGCCATCCAACAGCTCGTTGGGGATCTTGCTCGAGAGGCTGCGGCGAACCTGCACCTTCACTTTCGGGTGGAGCTCGCGGTAGCGCTCGATGTGGCGCAAGAGGTAAAGGCTGGTGGATTCATTGGCGCCTATGATGAGCCGGCCGGCGGAGTTGTCGCGCAGCTCGGCGAGCGCATTGTCGAGCTCCTGCCGAAGGCTCTGAAAGCGGCGGGCGTAGTCCAGCACGGTGCGCCCGGCGTCGGTCAGCAGGAGGTCTTTGCCCGTACGGTCCAGGAGCTTCTCTCCCAGTTCCTGTTCCAGACGCTGCAACCCCAGCGACACCGCCGGCTGCGTGCGCAGCAGCTTCTCCGCCGCGCGCGAGAAGCTCTTTTCCGTGGCTACCGTCAGAAACACCTGAAGCGAATAGAGTTCCATGCCGAAGGCAATTATAACATCTATTAATGTAGATCGCTAAAATTATAAATTTGCCAAATCGAACACCGGACCGGCATAATGCTTGTATTGGTGATGACCATGAGCGACCGCGTATTGATTTTCGACACGACGCTGCGCGACGGGGAGCAGTCGCCCGGCTGCAGCATGACGGTTCCGGAGAAACTGCGCATGGCGCGGAAACTCGTGGACTTGGGCGTCGACATTCTGGAAGCGGGTTTTCCCATCGCTTCCGAGGGCGATTTCGAGGCCGTGGATGCCATAAGCCGCGAGTTCCCGTCGGCCCGGGTGGCGGCGCTGGCGCGCTGCTGCACGCTGGACGTCGAGCGCGCCGCCAAGTCGCTGGCCCACGCCCAACGGCCGCGCATTCACACTTTCATCGCCACCAGCGAGATTCACCTGAAGTACAAGCTCAAAAAGTCCGAGGAGCAGGTGCTGGAGGAAGCCGTGGCCGCCGTCGAGCTGGCGCGGCGATACGTGGACGACGTGGAGTTCTCGGCCGAAGACGGCGCGCGCACCGCGTCCGGATACCTGGACAGGATCTCGAAGGCCGTGGTAGCGGCCGGGGCGCTCACGGTGAACATTCCGGATACCGTGGGATACTCGGTGCCGCATGAATACGGCGCCCTGATCGGCCATGTGGCCCAGACGCTGGGCGACTCCGCCATTGTCAGCGTGCATTGCCACGACGACCTGGGGCTGGCAGTGGCCAACTCGATCGTGGCCATCGAAGCCGGCGCCCGGCAGGTGGAGTGCACCATCAACGGCATCGGCGAGCGCGCCGGCAACTGCTCGCTGGAAGAGATCGTCATGGTTCTGAAGACCCGCTCCGATTTCTACCACTGCCACACCGAAATTCACACCGAGCATCTTTTTTCGGCCAGCGAGCTGCTGAGCTCCATCATCACGTTCGGCCCGCAGCCCAACAAGGCCATCGTGGGCCTCAACGCGTTCGCGCATGAGGCGGGCATCCACCAGGATGGCTATCTCAAGGAGAAGTCCACTTACGAGATCATCGATCCGCGCTCGGTGGGCGTGCCCGAAGGCCGGCTGGTGCTGGGCAAGCACAGCGGCCGGCACGCGCTCAACCAGCGCGCCAGGGATCTGGGCTACGACCTCTCGAAGCAGGAGCTGGACGACCTGTACCATCGCTTCATCGCAGTGGCCGACCACCGCAAGAAGGGCCTCATGGATAAGGAGATCGTGGCGCTGATCCGCGCCGGCGAGGCGGAAGAGCGGGTGGCGGCGGACTAGGCGCGTGCAGAAGGACGAGTTGTTGCACGCCGCCACTGCGTGCCCGGTGCGTCGAACGATGTCGAAGCGAATCCGATTCGATCCCGGTCCGGGCGCGTCGAATATGTAGTTGCCCAAAATAAGGTAGCCTGAAAGCAGGAGCGCCGTACCGCGGTCCCCGACCCCCGGCCCCTGACCCCATTTCTTATGCCACGCACGATCATAGAAAAACTCTGGGATTCTCACGTAGTCCACCAACGGCCCGACGCTCCGGCGCTGCTCTACATCGATCTGCACCTGGTTCATGAGGTCACTTCGCCGCAGGCTTTTCAGGGCCTGCGCGAGCGCGGCTTGAAAGTCCGGCGTCCCGATCTCACGCTTGCCACGGCCGATCACGGCATTCCGACCACCGATCGCTCGCTGCCCATCGTGGACGAGATCGCCGCCCGGCAGCTTGCGCAACTCGAGACCAACTGCGCCGAATTCGGCATCCGCTGTTTTGGCATTCACAGCGACCGCCAGGGCATCGTTCATGTGATTGGGCCGGAGCTCGGCTTGACGCAACCTGGGATGACGGTGGTTTGCGGCGACAGCCACACCGCCACGCATGGCGCTTTCGGCGCGCTGGCATTCGGCATCGGCACCAGCGAAGTGGAACACGTGCTGGCCACGCAATGTCTGTTGCAGCGGAAATCGAAGACCTTTCAAGTCCGCGTGGATGGCCGGCTGAGGCCCGGCGTTTCGGCCAAGGACATCATCCTGGCGCTGATCGCCAGGATTGGGGTGGGCGGCGGCACGGGCAGCGTGATTGAGTACACCGGCTGCGCCATCCGCGCTCTCGACATGGAAGAGCGCATGACGGTGTGCAACATGTCCATTGAGGCGGGCGCCCGCGCGGGGCTGGTGGCGCCCGACGACACCACGTTCCAGTATCTCGACGGGCGCCCGCACGCGCCTCAGGGAGCGGAGTGGGACGCGGCCGTTGCACGCTGGAACGAGCTTCCCACCGACGAGGGCGCGGCCTACGATGCCACTGTGACCATGGATGCCGGCACTCTCGAGCCCATGATCACCTACGGAACCAACCCCGGCATGGGCGTGCCTATTACCGCGCCGCTTCCCGATCCGTTGCGGGTGGCCGACCCGATGGCGCGCGATTCCATTGCCAAGGCTCTGAAATACATGGGACTCGAAGGCGGAAAGCCGCTGCTGGGGCGCCCCATCGACGTAGTCTTCATCGGAAGCTGCACCAACGGGCGCATCTCCGACTTGCGCGCCGCCGCGGCCCTGCTCGACGGCCGCAAGGTCAGCCCCAAGGTGCGCGTGCTGGTGGTGCCTGGCTCGCAGGAGGTGAAACGCCAGGCCATCGCCGAGGGGCTCCCGGAAATCTTCCGCGCCGCCGGATGCGAGTGGCGCGAGCCGGGCTGCTCCATGTGCATCGGCATGAACCCCGACCAGCTCACGCCCGGCCAGTACAGTGTTTCCACCAGCAACCGCAACTTTGAAGGACGGCAGGGAAAGGGCGGGCGCACGTTCCTGGCCAGCCCGCTGACCGCCGCGGCCAGCGCCATCACGGGCGTGGTCACTGATGTGAGGACGATGCTATGAAGCCATTCACCAATTTCGAAAGCCGCATGGCGCCGCTGGCCATTAATAACATCGATACCGACCAGATCATTCCGGCGCGTTTTCTGAAGACGACCACCAAGCAGGGCCTCGACCGGCAGCTTTTTTGCGATTGGCGCTATGACGCCCAGGGCAATCCCAAGCCCGACTTCATTCTGAACCAGCCGCGGGCGCGGGGCGCGCAGGTGCTGCTGGCGGGCGATAATTTCGGTTGCGGCAGCTCGCGCGAGCACGCACCGTGGGCGCTGACACAGTTCGGCTTCCGCGCCGTCGTCAGCACATCCTTTGCCGACATCTTTAAGCAGAACTCGTTGAAGAATGCGCTCCTGCCCATTGTGGTTCCGCCAGATGCGCACGCGGAGTTGTTCGCGGCCGCGGCGGAAGATCCGAATGTGGTGGTAAAGATCGACCTTGCCAGCCAGACCCTTACCGCGCCCAGCGGCCGGAAAGTGGAATTCCCCATCGATTCTTTTTCCAAGCACTGCCTGCTGGAGGGCGTGGACGAACTCGGCTACATTCTCCAACACGAGGCCCACATCGCAGCGTACGAAGCGCGCCGCGTGGGGTCCATCAACGCGCTGGGCTAGCCCGTAGGGCAGACCATCGCTCTTTGTGGTCTGGCAATCCCGGGATCTTGACAGACGACGGGGCCCAGTGAGCACGCCGAATCGTCCTTCCTACTTGGAGGCGCGATATGAAGGCTCACCCACTGGGATCGGTAGGGCCGCCGGTTTCCGCTTGTCAGGAAGCCCCGGTCCGGCCCGTGACATCATTTCCTAAGACCACGTCGACTTCGACGTTGATGACTTCTCCCGGGATCTTCTCTGTGAGGGTCATTCCCAAAGCGTCACGCGATTCCCGCCGCCACCAGGTCGCCAACTTCGGAGGTCGAATAGCCCATGCGGCCGGCTGCAAGCGATTTCAGCTTGTTCGCCGTAATAAACATGACCGATTCCTCGACCGCGGCCGCAGCCTTGTCTTCGCCGAGTGTGATCAGCATCATCTGCATCGCGCAGATAGCAGCCAGCGGATTGATGACACCCTGACCGGTGTACTTGGGTGCGCTCCCGCCGATGGGTTCAAACATGCTCACCCCTTCGGGGTTGAGATTGCCGCCCGCGGCAATACCCATTCCGCCCTGGATCATCGCACCCAGATCGGTGATGATGTCGCCGAACATGTTTCCCGTGACGATCACGTCAAACCACTCCGGGTTCTTGACAAACCACATGCACGTCGCATCGACGTGGTAGTACTCGCGGACGATTTCCGGAAACTCCTTCTGCCCCATCTCGTGAAAGGCTCTTTCCCAGAGGTCGTAAACATACGTCAGGACGTTCGTCTTGCCGCAGAGCGCCAAGGTATTATGGTTTGACTTGCCCCGCGCTTTCTTGCCGTGCTTCCGCGCATAGTTGAAGGCGTAGCGGAGGCAGCGATCAACCTGAAAACGGTTGTACACCGCTGTTTGTACAGCAACTTCATGCGGAGTTCCCTTCATGCTGAAGCCGCCAACTCCCGTGTACAAGTCCCCTGTGTTCTCCCGGACAACGAAAAAATCAATGTCGTTCGGCCCTTTGCCCTTTATGGGCGTGTCGACGCCAGGGAACAATTTCACTGGTCTGAGGTTGATGTACTGATCCAGGGCAAAACGGGCCTTGAGCAGGATCCCTTTCTCCAGGATCCCAGGCGCCACGTCGGGATGTCCAATGGCTCCAAGAAGGATCGCATCGAACTTGCGCAATTCCTCGACAGCGCTATCCGGCAACAACTCCCCGGTTCGCTTGTATCGCTCGCCCCCGAAGTCAAACTCAGTCAGTTCAACTTTGAAGTCGAGTTTCGCAGCCGCGGCCTTGAGAACCTTGACTGCTTCGGCAGTCACCTCTGGCCCAGTCCCGTCTCCGGGAATGACCGCAATCTTATGCATCTTCCAAACCTCCATAAATAGACGTCACAATGCTGAATGGTTAACGAAGCAAGTAATCAACAACAATAACACCAGACATCTGCTCCTATGCCGCAGTGATCGGAGTTCGCATGTCACAGCCCGCGGGCGAATGGCGGCTCCGCAGGGATCATGCGAGCGTCCACTAGCGCAAAGTCCTTATGATACAGGATTGCCGGGGTCAAATCCAGTTCGTTGATCTTTCGTCGATCTCTCGATGCCCCTCCATCGTCTCGGAAACGTGAATCACGAACTCGATCGGCGGCGCTCCGCCGGGCCCAGAGGGCACCCCTTGTCGCCGGTGGCGCTGTCCGGGCCGGAAGAACTCCGGCGACAGGATCGCCGACGCTACTAGCCGCGCGGTTCTCGCTGGTGATATGGTAACCGTAGAAAGCTATGGCTCTGGACATTGAACAAAGAGAACGCGAAGGCATCACCATCCTGGATCTGAAAGGCCGCATCACCGTCGGCCCGGAAGCCACCGCGCTGCGCGCGAAGGTCGCCGCGCTCAACGCCGCCGGCACGCGCAACCTGGTGTTCGATCTCGCCGGCACCGATTACATCGACAGCACCGGCCTGGGCGCGCTGGTCATGTGCGCCACCACTCTGCGCAAGAACGGCGGCAATATGAAACTGCTCAATCTCAACCGCCGCCACATCGAGCTGCTGGTCATGACCAAGCTCGCCACTATCTTCGAGATCTTCAACGACGAGCAGGACGCCGTCAACAGCTACTACCCCGACCGCAAGATCAAAACCTTCGATATCCTGGATTTTGTGCAGAAGATGAAAGAGGGATAGCCTCCGATGGCACTGGTGGTCATCGGAGGCGTCGCCGCGGGCCTGAGCGCCGCGGCGCGCGCGCGGCGCATCGATGCGCGCCTCGACATCGTGGTCCTGGAGAAAGGCCCCGCCGTTTCCTATGGCGCCTGCGGGCTGCCGTATTTTGTCGAAGGACGCGTCCGCGAGGCGAGCCAGTTGATCGTCTATACACCCGAATACTTCCGCAAGCAGCGCAATATCGAGGTGCGCACCGGAGCGCGCGTGGTCTCCATCGCTCACCCGCGCCGCGAAGTGGCGCTCGAATCCGGCGCCCGCGTGCATTACGACCACCTCATAATTGCGTCCGGGGCGCGCTGCGATACTGCGGGCATCGCGGGCGCCGAGCGGCCCCACGTCTTCACGCTGCACACCCTCGATGACGCCGAGCGCATGCGCCGCTTCCTGCGCGAGAAACAGCCCCGGCGCGCGGTGGTGATCGGGGCGGGATACATCGGCGTGGAGGCCGCCGACGCGCTGCGCCGCAACGGGCTGCGCGTGACCGTGCTCGAGCGCTCGCCGAATGTCCTGCTGCGCGACGACCCGCACTTCACCGCGGCCGTCCGCAAGCAACTGGAAAAACACGGTGTGGAGTTGCGCTGCGGCGTCAACGCCGGCACCATTGAGCCGGACCGCGTGGCGGACGTAGCCTGCGATCTGGTGGTGGTCTCCGCCGGGTTTAAGCCCAACGTGGAGATGGCCGCGGAGGCCGGCATCGAGATCGGCCGCACCGGCGCCATCCGCGCCGACGACCGCATGGAGACCAACCTGAACGGCGTCTACGCCGCTGGCGACTGCGCCGAAGCCATACACCTGGTAACCGGCCGCCCCACCTGGATTCCGCTGGGAACCACCGCCAACAAGACCGGCAGGGTTGCCGGCGCCAACGCCGCCGGAAGCCGCGAGCGCTTCCCCGGCGTGGTGGGAACCTCCATCGTCGGCATCTTCGGGATGGGCTTTGCCACCACCGGCTTTTCCGTGGCGCAGGCGCGTACCGAAGGTTTTTCGCCGGTGGCCGCGCGCATCGAAGCCCCGGTGCGGCCGCACTACTATTCGAGCGCTCAGACCATGGTGGAACTGGTGGCCGACCGCGCCACGCGCCGCCTGATCGGCGGATCGGTGGTCGGCGAGCAAGGCGCTGCCGGCCGCATCAATGTCATTGCCGCCGCGCTCCAGTCGCGCCTACGCGTCGACGAATTCGAGCAACTGGACCTGGCCTACTCGCCGCCCTTCGCGCCCGTCTGGGACCCCCTGCTGATCGCGGCCCAGCAACTCATCAAGGAGCTGTAGGGGCCAGGCCGCCGTCGTACACTGGAATTATGGCCACTGGCAAACAGCGCAAGCTCCCCGACCCCGGTTCCCGGGCACCCGATTTCCGCCTGCCGCGACTGGATGGCGGCACCACCGCGCTCCAGGAGATTCTCGCCAGCGGGCCCGCGCTCATCGCCTTTTTCAAGACCACGTGTCCGGTGTGCCAGCTCACGTTACCGTTCCTCGCGCGCATCCATAAGCCCGGCACGCTGCCGGTCTACGCCATCTCGCAGGACGACGCCGAAGATACCGGCGAGTTCGACCGGCAATTCGGAATCGCGCTTCCCACGCTGCTCGATGCCGAGCGGAGCGGCTACCCGGTGAGCAACGCATTCGGGATTTCCAGCGTACCCACCGCGTTTCTGATTGAGCGCGACGGCAGGATCTCGCGCGTGATCGAAGGCTGGAGCAAGCGGGAAATCGAGTGGCTCGGCGGCCTGGCAGGCGTCGAGGCGTTCCGGCAGGGCGACAACGTGCCCGAATGGAAGGCCGGTTGAAGCTCGCGGAATTAGGCTCCCGTGCGGAGCTCGAACCCACGTTAAAATAGAAGCAGGCCCCATGCCGAACCCCATCGGAGAGATTCTGGATACCGCCGCCTCCATCGCAAAGGGGATGGGCGTCACCTTTGCGGAGATGATGTCTCCCACCGTGACGGAATACTACCCCGACGAGCCGCCCAAGTTTGAAGAGCGCTACCGCGGCGTTCACGTGCTCCAGCGCGATTCGAACGGCCTTGAAAAATGCGTGGCCTGCTTTCTGTGCGCTGTAGCCTGCCCGGCCAACTGCATCTACATCGAGGCTGCGGAGAACACCGATACGGTCCGCATCTCCGGCGGGGAGCGCTACGCCAAGGTTTACAACATCGATTACAACCGCTGCATTTTCTGCGGGTACTGTGTGGAGGCCTGCCCCACGGACGCCATTACGCACGGCCATGGATTTGAGATCGCCAGCTTCAATACTTCCACGCTGGTGAAGCGCAAAGAGGATCTGCTCGCGCCCCTGCCGCCCGGCGTCAGGCCCCCGGTAGTGGCCGCGGAAGCAGGTGCGGCGCACTGAATCGGCATGTTTCGAGCCATCAGGGAACAGATCGGCACCATTTTTCGGGAAGATCCGGCCGCCAAGAGCGTGCTCGAGATCGTCCTCTGTTACCCCGGCTTCCATGCCATCCTGCTGCACCGGCTGGCCCATAAACTGTATCGCTGGAGGGTGCCGCTCGCGCCGCGCGTCATCTCGCAGATTGGCCGCTTTCTGACGGGGATCGAGATTCACCCCGGAGCCACCATCGGCCGGCGATTCTTCATCGACCACGGCATGGGCGTGGTGATCGGCGAAACCACCGAAATTGGCGACGATGTGCTGCTCTACCAGGGAGTGACGCTGGGCGGCACCGGCAACGAAAAAGGCAAGCGCCATCCCACCCTGGGCAACCACGTGGTGGTAGGGACGGGCGCCAAGGTGCTCGGCAATATCAGGATTGGCGATAACGTCAAGATCGGCGCCGGTTCCGTGGTGGTGCATCCCGTTCCGGACAATTCCACCGTGGTGGGAATTCCCGGCCGCGTGGTGCGCACCCGCGGCGAGAACGGCGTGCTGGAGCACGGCAGGCTGCCCGATCCCGAAGGCCAGGCCATCGACGATCTGGCCCGCCGCGTGGCCGAACTGGAAAGCACCTTGCGCCAGTTGATCGCCGCGCACGAGCTCGAGCACCACCGCAAGAACTGAACCGAAATCGCTGTACACTATCCTCATGACTCGCAGATTTCTTTGGTTGTTCCTGCTGCTTTCCGGTTTGGCCTTCGCGCAGAACCGCGTCTACGAACTTCGCACTTACACCGCCGCCGACGGCAAACTGGAGGCCGTCAAGGCCCGTTTCCGCGACCACACCATCGCCCTTTTCAAGCGCCACGGGATAGAGAGCATCGGCTATTGGGTGCCGCAAGACCCCGAGAAGTCCAAGAACACGCTGATCTACATCCTGGCGCATCCCAGCCTGGAAGCCGCCCAGAAGAACTGGGCTGCGTTTCGCGCCGACCCCGACTGGCTGAAGGCCAAGGCGGACTCCGAGGCCGCCGGCCCAATCGTACTGAAGACCGAATCGGTTTTTTTGAATCCCACAGATTTCTCGCTGCTCAAGTAGCGGCGGGATCAGAACGCTGGCGAGACCACGACCACAGCGGCCGCTGTGGCTTCCGCGAGATCCTCGTCAGTCCAGGAATCGGACCACTCGATGTGCGCCCGCGCGGCAGATCGGCAAGTTGACGAGCCCAATTCAGGACCGGAGCCATACTCCCTGGTGATGACGATAGCCACCCAATGTGTGTGCATCGGGCGAGAGGCGGGAGGTCCTACATGAACCGGAAGAAACAGGAACGTGGACAAAGCGCGGTTCTGGCAGGCCGCGATTCGGGAAGCCGCACGGAGCGGCGTGTCGATCCGGGAGTTCTGCCGGCAGCGGCGGGTGAAAGAAAGCCAGTTTCATTGGTGGCGGCTACCGCTTGCGCAATTCTGCTTCGCGCTGCCTGTCGGCGGCGGCGCCGCGGAAATCGCCGACGGCTTCTCTGGCGCGGGCGCGATTCATGTAGGCCGGGGCGAAGCGCGGATTGCTTCGGATGGCCGCGTCGTAATCGGCCAGCGCCAGACGATATTGCTTGCGGCGGAAATAGACGCCACCGCGCCCGCTCAAAGCGGTCGCCAGGCCGGGCTTCAATTCGAGCGCCTTTTGAAAGTCGGCAAACGCCTGCTGGTCCCGGTGCAGACGAACCAGGCAGACGCCGCGAGCCGAATAGGCGGGGGCCATATCCGGAGCGAGACGAATAGCCTCCGAATAATTCTGGATGGCGAGCTCAGGGTGCTCCAGGTTTTGTTGGGCCAACCCCCGGTTATAGTAGGCTGGAGCGTAATTGGGACGCAACGAGACGGCTCTGGTATAAGACCGGATGGCGCCGGGAAAGTCCTTGATCTTCATCTCCTCCTGGGCGCGCTGAATGGCCGCATCAAACGGCGATGGCGCGGCGCCGGTCTTCGACGGCCGCGGCGGTGGGGGCAGCAGTTCAACTTCCTCCGGCGGTTCGCGCGGTTCGGCAGGCTCCGGTGCGACGCGCGGGGGCGGCAGTTTCGGCATGGTGGAAACGGCCTTGGTTGGATTGGCATCGGGGGGCGGGGCCTTGGGCAGGGCAACCGCTTCTTCCGGTTGCGCGGGTGGTTCGGCAGGCTTCGGAGCTGCGGGTCGAGGCGTCACCTTCGGCGGGGCTGAAACGGCCTTGGTCAGTGTGGCGTCGTGAGGCTGCGGCTTTGGCGGGGCAACTGGGGGTGGAACTACCGGTTCGCTCGTGGGGACCGGCGTCGCGCTTGCGGGCCTGATGGCAGCCACCTGATCGAGAGGCTGTGGGGTGCGATTCCACGGCTTCCAGATGGCCAGAGCACCGCCGAGGCCCAGTACCGCGACCACGGCAGCCGGCACAGCCGACCGGGAACGCCTAGCGGGCCCGGCAGGTTCGGGAACGGGTATCACCGGCTGGGTGGGCTGGGCCACCACCACGGGAGCCGGGCCAACCGAAGCTGTGGGTGCGTCGGAGAAGGCCTGTGCAAGCGCGCCCACGAACTCGCAACAATTGGTGAAGCGTTCGGAGGGAGTCTTGGCAAGGGCTTTCGTCAGCACGGCATCCACCCCTCGGGGAAGGGCGGCATTTCTCATGCATGGCGGCGGCGGCACCTCGTTGACGATCTTGTAGGTCAGGGTGGCTACGGTATTGGGACCGAACAGCGTACTGCCGGTCATCATCTGGTAGGCCACCGCGGCGAGAGCGAATTGATCCGCCCGCCCGTCGACCGTCTCGCCGCGGATTTGCTCCGGCGCCATGTACTCGACGGTTCCCATGACCATGCCGGTGGGCGTACAGGTGCGTGTATCGCTGATCCGTGCGATGCCGAAATCCATGATCTTGGCGGTTCCGGCGGCGTCGATCATGACGTTGGCCGGTTTGATGTCGCGATGGATCACACCGCGGGCGTGAGTATAGTCCAGCGCGTCCGCCATCTGACGAAGCACCTTGAGGACCATTGCTGCGTCGGGCAGGGGGTTGGCCTTGAGCCGCGCCGACAGGCTGTCGCCTTCCACGTACTCCATCACCACATAGGCCCGTCCGCCGTCTTCGAATACGTCATGGACGCTGACAATGTTGGGATGTTTGAGCACGGCCGCAGCGCGGGCATCGCGCATCAAACGGTCGCGCAGAAACTCGCGTTCTTGGAGATCGTCTACCGCGAGGTCCACCGTCTTAACCGCCACCTGCCGGTTCAGCATCGGGTCCGAGGCGAGGTAAACCACACCCATGGCGCCTCGTCCCAGTTGGCCCACCACCGTGTATCTGCCAAACGTCTGGCTCATGGTCCGTCCGATTCGGTTATGCTGTGCCCTCAGTAGGAATTCCCCTATGATATCGCACTCAGGACCTACAGATCCTCCGGCTCCGGCGCACGGGTGTGCGACGCACACGCCGGCATTCTCCCAGCCCTGCGGCAGCTTTTCGGCACGCTCTAAGAGCCTGGCTTCGGCGAAGGGTACTTTGACCTTCGGGACCGGCATCCAGGAGCTGGGAGGGTGCGCACTGCCCGGCGCGGCGGTAAACAAAGGCCTTCGCACGCCTCTCATTTCCGTGACGGGGCATACCAGGATCCTATCCTTCGGAATGACTGTAAGGTTCGGCGAATCAGTAGATTGGCCTCCGGCGCCGGCCATCAGCGGTTGTATCGGATTTGGCAACGGCAATTCGTTAGGAGGTGTCGATCCACGTGCTGCTTCGCGGAGGCTGGCATGATTTCGAATCGGCGACGTGGCATCAAGATCATGCTCAATACACTGCCGCGTGGTTGGTTCGCAAAAGTACAATTTTGGAATTAGAGTCTTAAAATCTCATTTGATTCCATCGGATTTGGCTGTACTCTCTTTGTTAGGATGCCCTGAGTGGCAATCCGCACAAACCAGAAAAGGAGAGCTCACTATGGCGGATATCGCAGAAGTTCTTCCGCAACTTACGTTCAGGCCTTGGCCGCATGGCGACCCAATCGCACCTTGGCTGGTTGACCAACTGGACAAGAATCAACTGGTCAGCCTGGCAGTAGTGGGGTTGCAGTTCAATCAAAGCGTCCTGCAAGCCCAGTTGACAGCCAATACGCAGGCGCTGGCGATCATCAAGGGCGCGCAGGGCACCACATAGCCCCAAGGTTTAACGGCTGGTTGTTCCGGGGCTTTAACCGGCCAATCGCGACCAATTCAGAGATCGAGCGTAAGTGAGTGCGAATGAGTCGATCGGCCGGTTGAAAGGCCCTTTGACCGGTCCGGTCCTTTCATGCGCCCCTGACCGATTGGTTCCATGTGAAATATGCCCACGCGGGGCCAAGGATGCCTGTCAAGGAGGTAACGCATGACCCTTCCGAACGCAATTCTGATCGGGTTTCAGGAGCAGGGGAATCTTGGCGTAGGGTACGTGGCCGCGATGCTCATCCGGCGCGGCTTTGCAGTTCGCATTTTGGACTTCCGCGAGAGACCCGAATCAATCTTGGACACGATCCGATCTACAAATCCGGTGCTGGTTGGGTTTTCGTTGATCTTCCAATATTATGTGCCGCAGTTTCGTGCCCTGGCGGCCTACCTCCGCAACAACGGCATTGCCTGTCACTTCTGTGCTGGCGGACACTATCCCAGCCTTCGGTATGAGCACGTATTGCGAGATGTGCCAGAACTCGATAGCGTCGTTCGCTTCGAAGGCGAGATTACGTTGGCCGAGTTGACGCAGCGCTTAGCGGAGGGCCGGAATTGGCAGGACGTGACGGGGATTGCCTATCGCGACGGTGATCGGTGCATCAGCAACGCGCCACGACCGCTGATCACCGACTTGGACGAGCTTCCTTTTCCCGCACGCCCGCTGGAGTCGGCCTTGACGGTGCTCGGGAGGAGGGCCAGTCCGATTCTCGCGAGCCGGGGTTGTTGCCGCGATTGTTCGTTCTGCTCCATCCGCCAGTTTTATGGCCAAGTGCCCGGGAAAAAGGTCCGCACCCGAAATCCGGCGAAGGTTGTACAGGAGATGAAAGCGCTGTACGAAGAGAACGGAGTGTCCATCTTTCTGTTCCAGGATGACGACTTTCCGGTTTGGGGCCCGTTCGGGCGACGCTGGATAGCGCGGTTTATCGATTCGCTCCGGGAACAAGGGCTTTACGGAAAGGTGATCTGGAAGATCAGTTGCCGTTCTGACGAGGTGGAGCCGGAGTTGTTCGCCCGTCTGCGCGATGCCGGCCTTTATGTGGTTTACTTGGGCATCGAGTCGGGCAATGATACCGGATTGCGTGCGCTGAACAAGCAACTGAGGCTAGACGACAGCCTTCGAGCCGTCCGCATTCTCAAGGACTTGGACCTGTGCTTTACCTATGGTTTCATGCTCTTTGATCCTTCGAGCACCTTCGATTCCGTGAGGGAGAACACGGCTTACCTGAGGCAGATCACCGCAGACGGCGGTGTGCCGGCTGTGTTTTGCCGCATGCTTCCCTACGCTGCAACGCCAATCGAAGATCGGTTAGCCAGGGAAGGCCGGTTGCGCGGCAGCGTTCATAACCCCGACTATGATTTCCTGGACCCGCGGCTTAATTCATATTTTGAGGTGCTGAACGACCTGGTAGCCTGCTGGATGAACGGCTCGGATGCTTTGTCGAGCCAGCTCAACTTCGCATGGCACGAGTATTGGGTGCTTCGGAGGCTATTCCCGCCAATGGCCGGGCTGCAGGAATACGAGCATTCTCTCCGTTCCATTACGCAGCGCTGTAACGGTTACCTCCTCAATCTGGTAGCGGAGGTCTCCCAAGTCTTTGAGAGAGGCAGGGGTCGAAATCCTTCTTCTGCAAAAGTTCGGGCGGATAGCAAGGGCTTCAGTGGGCAACTTTTGCACACGCGGGATGTCTTTGTCGCGCGGAACCAGCAGACCATCCTGGCCGCGCTTGAGACTGCTGCGGGCTCGGGGTGTGGCACGGCCCACAAAGCGGCTGCCGACGTTATGCCAAGCAACACGAGTACCCTGGAAGAAGAAGTGGTTTGCCGCACATGACGTTCGCGCCTCGGCGGCCGGGCGCCAGGACGGTGCCGGCGCGGGTTCGACAGAGGCGCTGGCACGGAAGCGGCACCCTATCAAGGAATCGGCTGGCCACTGCTTCCGTATCATTCTCCCGCAGCACTTCAGGTCCATAACAAAAGAGATCAACATATTTGTGTGACGCTCTGCTGCATAGCCAGCTCAAACAGAGGGAGGTGGAACTGCAATGTGGATGATGATTCGATACCAAAGTGGGATAAGGGTCGAAGCGCTCCTGCTGGCGGCCAATAGTGAATGGATGCGGGTGGTGGCTATCGGCACCCAACGTGACACGGTCGAATTGCATAGGGTGGATGGGTGCTGGTACACGGAGAGAGGGGTTGCAATCGAGATTGAGGCGCTCATCCCGATTTCGGGAACTGACTTCTCACGCTTCTGCGGCGCAGTGCACCCTTGGCCAATACGGCGAGTCGTGCGTTTACGGTTGCCTAAATGCAGACAGTTGCGCCCGCAGGATGCTCGGCGATGCGGGGTGAGGAGGCCAGCGCTGTCGACCCGATGCGTCCGCGTCTTGGTGCCCACGGGATCGTAGGACGCTTCGCCAGGGTGCTGTTCGGACCGTTCGAGCGGCGGCGCGAGTATGCCCTCGCTAGCCACCTGGCGCCGAATTCTGATTCCGCTTTTGGGGCTTACCGGAGCGGAGCGGGCTTGGGCAGGTGTATTCTGGAGGGGAAACTCGAAGGAGCAGACACGCCTCGAGATGCATAACCACTTGGGCAGAATCCTGGTCGTCGATGACGAAGCCAACCAGCGCTCCGCCCTCGCCAGCGTGGTGGCCCGCTGGGGGTACCAGGTAGAAACCGCCTCGGACGGCGCCGAAGCGCTGGTCAAGCTCAGAGACTTCGACGCCGACGTCGTCATCACCGACCTCAACATGCCCAACCTCGACGGCAGGGGATTGCTCGAGGAACTGCAGAAGCTGTCCTCGCCGCCGCCGGCCATCGTCCTTACGGCGTTCGGCAACCTGGAGACGGCGCTCGAGACCGTCCACCAGTTGGGAGCGTTCTGGTTCATCGAGAAGCCCTTACAACCGCAAGTGCTGAAGATGCTGGTGGAGCGGGCGCTCGACCGCCGGCGCCTGGCTACCCACGCCGGACATCTGGAACGCGAACTAGCTTCGCGCGGGGTTCTGGGCGACCTGATCGGCGAATCGGCCTCCATGCAGGAGATCTTCGCCATGCTGCAGCAGGCGGCGCCGGCCAAGGCCACCATCCTGATCACCGGCGATAGCGGCACCGGCAAGGAGATCGTGGCGCGCGCCATTCACCAGCTCAGCCCCCGCCGCTCCGGTCCGTTCTTTGCCGTCAATTGCGCCGCCATGCCGGAGTCACTCATCGAGAGCGAACTTTTTGGCCACGAAAAGGGCGCCTTCACCGGGGCGATCGAGCGGCGTGCCGGATGCTTCGAACTGGCCCGCGGGGGCACGCTTCTGCTCGACGAAATCGGCGATATGCCGATGAACACGCAGGCCAAGTTGCTCCGCATCCTCGAGGAGCGCCGCGTGCGCCGCCTGGGGTCGGCGCGCGAGATCGAACTGGATGTCCGCGTGCTCGCCTCCACCAACAAGAACCTGCGCGACATCATCGCCAAAGGCACGTTTCGCGAAGACCTTTTCTTCCGCCTTAACGTCTTCGAGGTTCACCTGCCGCCGCTGCGGGAAAGGAAGGAGGATATCCCGCTGCTGGTGCGCGAGTTGCTGTCGGGTCTGAACCGCCAACACGATTGCCGAGTCACCGAAGTTTCGCCCGAGGTGTTGGCGATTTTCGACCGCTACGATTGGCCTGGCAATGTACGGGAGTTGCGCAACCTGCTGGAGCGCGCAGTGATTCTGGCGGGCAGCGGATCGGTGACGCCCACCCACCTGCCGCGCGGTTTCGCCGGACGTCCGGAGCCGCCGCCCCGCGGTCCCGACGCGCCGGTTGTGCTCGAGCCGGGCATGACCGTGAACGAGGCGGAGCGCGCCCTCATCGAGCTGACGTTGCGCCACACCAACAACAACCGTACGCGCGCCGCGGAAATCCTTGGCATCAGCACCAAGACACTGTTCAATAAGCTGAAGGAGTACGGCGCAAGCGAATGACACTGCGGGCACGGCTTCTGTCGCTGACTCTATCGATGGTAGCGGTCGTAGTGCTGACTCTCGTGGCGCTCAACGTCAACAGCCTGGTGGTGGCGTGGCTGGATGTCGCGCTGGAGCGCTCCGAAATCGCCGGGCGGCAAGTTCAGTCGTTCATGCTTCGGCGCATCGAAGAGCGCGCCGCGGACGCCCAGGGAGCGGTAGGTACGCTGGCCGCCACCAAGCGCGCCTGGTCGCGCATTGTCGCCGAGGACGCCGATCTGAGCGCCTTGCTCGAACAGACGATGGCGCAATCGCGATCCATCGTGGAGATCAACGTCGCCGGTGAGGACGGCATGATCCTCTCCTCTTCCAGCCCCGTGCGGCGCCGCACGGCCATGATCGCCAAGCAGGATCTGCGCCGCCTGCGCGAGGCGAGCCCGGTGGGCCGCATCACCGCCATCCTTTCCTCACACGACGATTACGAGACTCGTGTGCCGTTGGGCGTCGCAGGCCAGAAGACGCCGGTGTTCACCATCCAGATTCTGGTCTCGCCGGTGCTGCTGCGCGCCGCTACCCTGCCGGAGTTGCGCGATGTCGGAATCGCGTCGGGAGTGGCGCTGGCGCTGGCGTTTTTCCTCGCCTACTGGTCGGCCAGCCTGGCGCTGCGGCCGCTGGCCCGCATCAGCCACTTGATCGATGGAATGGTCAGCGGCAAGATGCCGAAGCCATCTCCCGGACGCCGCGAGGGCCAGGAATTGGCCGCCATCGAGTCCAAGCTGAGCCTGCTGGGCGAGCGCTTTCGTGATGCCCGCGAAAACGCCAGCCAGTTGCGCACCAACCTGGAAAGCGTACTGGAAAAACTCGATGCCGAGACGCGCCGCCATTTTGAGGGTCAGATTGCGCTGGCCCGGCGCCTCACCGCCATCAACAGCCTGACCGAGCGCGTGGCGCATGAAATCAAGAATCCGCTCAATTCCATCGCCTTGCGCCTCGAGATGCTGCGCTCCCAGGTGGCCGGGGAGGAGTCGGGAACCGAATCCGAGATCGCCATTCTGTCCGAAGAGGTTACCCGTCTGGATCGCGTCGTGCGCACGTTCCTCGACTTCAACCGCCCGGTGGAAATGGAGCTGCACGACGTCGATCTTGCCGAGGTGGTGGCGGAGATCGTGCGCCTGCTCGAACCGGAGGCGGAGCGCGGCGGCATCCGCATCGGCTACGCCCGCCCCTCCACCGCCGTGGTGGTGAGTGGAGACTCGGGCCTGTTGCACCAGGCGGTGCTGAACATTGCGCTGAACGCCATGGAGGCCATGTCCGGCGGCGGAAGCCTCACCTTCGAGATCGCCCCGAGTCTGGAAACCTGCACCCTCGCCATCACCGATACTGGTCCCGGCATCCCGCCGGAGAGCCGCGAGAAGATCTTCCAGCTTTACTACACCACCAAGCCTCACGGCAGCGGAATCGGACTCGCTATGACGTTCCGCGCGGTGCAACTCCATGGAGGCACAATCGAGATAGACAGTGAGGTCGGGTGTGGCGCCACGTTTCGTCTCACCCTGCCTCTGACCGGGATGGGCAAGACCGTATGAGACTGGCTACTGCTCTGCTTGCCATTGTTCTGAGCCTGGGCCTGAGCGGATGCTGGTTCAGAAAGAAGAAGACGACGGCCATCCCTCCTCCTCCTGCGCCGTCTGCACCGCAGCCAGCCAAGCCTGCCTCACCGGCGGCAAAGAAGAAAACATTCCCTCCGCCCGCAGCGCCGCGACCCCCTCAGCCGGCGGAACAGCCGCAAGCACGGCCGTCGCCGCCGCCCCCACCGCAACTCGGCGAGATCCTCTCAGCCGACCGGCGCCGCCAGTACGAAGCCGAGTACGCCCAGAGTCTCGCACGCGCCCGGTCCGCACTCCAGCAGGCGTCGGGCAAATCGCTCACTTCAGCGCAGAGGGAAACGGTGGAACGGATCCAGACATTCATCCAGCAAGCGGAGGAATCCAAGGCGAAAGACCTTGCTACGGCGGTGCAACTCGCGCGCAGGGCCGACGTGCTCGGGCAGGATCTCCTGAAGGACTTTCAGTAAGTGACAGGCGAGGTGGCGTCTGAGAAAGCCACCTCACCAGGGGCGTGGCGCTGGCTTGAGAGCGCCTGCCCTTTAGCCGCCCACGTGGACGGCGCGCTGCAGCCGGAATGTCATCATAGTTTCGGCGGGGATGTGGACCTGCTTTCTGCCGGTAACTACCGCGCCCGTCAAACCCGCCACCGCTCCAGCGCCCGCACCAATGACCGCCCCCGGGGGGCCTCCGGCCAAGCCGCCAATCAGCGCCCCGGTACCAGCGCCGCTCCCTATCAGAGCCAGGTTGCGCTTTTTGTGCGCGTTGCTGACTCGTGTGACCGACGAAGTCTGGATCGGCACCTGGCGTCCGTGGACGTCAATGCTCTCAAGTGCCAGCATCAGCATTCCCCGCCCTTTCAACCGACCCGACGGCTTGGCTTCCTGGATCATGCCGCGAATCTGCGCGCCGAGTGGTTCCACCGTGTGGCCGCGTGCCACCAGCGGCGATTCGAGCGTCGCCTCAAAGTGGTCGCCCGGTCGATTCTGTGCGGTGTTGATCGACTGATTCAACCGAACGCGGATCTGAGTCCCAGCCGGCAATACAACCGGCGGTCTTTGCGCCGCAGCTTGTCCAAAAAGGCTGACCGCCGCGATGCTGGCGACGACAAAAGTTCGATACATGATTCCCTCCTTTTACTGGGCGCTGCTGGTGTTGCGCGAAATTGTGACTTTCGGTGTCGCCAGGTACCCGATCACTTTGTCCTTCTTCACTTGGTTGACTACCAACTCGTACGGCTGGTGGGCTCCCAAGGTGTAGAATTGCACCGGCTCGTTGATAGTCTTGTCCCGCTTCTCCACCAGCTTGTCGTCGACCCTAACGTCCAGGGTGTAGCGATTGCGCTTGAAGTCGGCCTTCTTTAGCATTACCTGGATGTCGCCCACCTTCTGCATGCCGGCCATCTTGTCGATGGTGAATTCGTAGATGTTCCGATCGCCGAGGTCGCGCAGGTACTGGATTTCCTTCGAGTTGGTGGCGATTAAGCCACTCATCACGCCCAAGTCGCCTGTCGTACGCTGGAGTTCGCCCTGTGTCTCCTCGATGTTCGACTTGGCCGAAGCCACATCGGACTTGACCGTGCCGACCTCCGTCGAAATGCCATCCAATTTACCGTCCAGCCTGGTGGCTGTCTCGTTGGTGGACTCCTTCACCTGGTTCAGTTCGGCCGAAAGTTGTTCGCCCTGCTCTTTCTGCTGCTGCTCGATGCGGCCGGCCAGAAGGTCGGCGTGCTTCCTGACTAAGGCCTGCGCCCTGGCCACCGCCGAGCTGGTGTCCTGACGGGTACTGGCCAGGTCCGCGCGCACCGCGTCGAGCGCCGATTGCAGTTCGGAATCGGATTGCGACAGGCTCGATCGGAGCGCCGCATTATCCTGCTGGAACGCCACCACCTGGCGCCTGAGGCCCTCCGTCTGGCCGTTCTGATAGACGAAGGCGAAACCGCCGATGGCTAACAGTCCGGCCGCTATAACGGGCATCCAAGGGAACGTTCGAGGCCGTTCCGTCTCATTCGTTGAATTGAATTCGTCATTCATGGGAAACTCCCTCCGCTGTACAAGACAGCAAGATCCCTGCCAAACCGATATCGCCTGTTTTCACAGCGAAATCAGCGGAAAAGGCGGGCGGCTCCGGTAGTTTTTACCTGGATCCGGAAATATAGTGCTGGCCTGGACTCCCATGGAGCGATTGCGGGCTAACTGAGATTTGCCGCCGATAGTCACTGTCACGCCTCCCAATCTGCGCGGAGGATTCGCGGCATCGGACGCAAATGCCGTTTGCGTGGCGAGATTCGCGCCGAATATTGAAACGATAGATCCTGCTGACACACTCTGTGTAAAAGACGCCGCACTCACGACATCGATCGATTGAGCGTGTGTGTTGCCTGTCACACAGACCAGAACAGCAAGAAAAACCGGCGGTTTCAAACAGCGCACCAAAAACTCTTCACGTTTCCTCCATGAGATCTGGGAGTTGTCCAGTAACAGGCTCGGCCCTGATTCTGTTCGGCAAACGGTTTGCCGCAACTGTGCCGGGTTGTTGTGCCCTTACTGCAATTGTGGCGTTGCGCACAGTACGCACCCAGGCTCCTTGGTTGCGTGAAGAATCCAATTCTGTAACCTTCTCGGCGTCCAACGATATATTCGCCGATGGCCACCCCCGTGAGCCCAAGTCCCATAGCGCAGTCCGGCTTCGCGAAATGCACCATCTCACGGTTTGGGCAGATAATTGCTGGGATAACTGGCTCTGACTCTTTCGCTGAAGTCTGAATATGAGAACATTCTGATACGGAGAATCGATGTCGTGTTCTTCCTCCGCGCGGGGCTGTCCCTTGGATCCCCGAGGCAATATTTCGCATTGTGTCTGCCAGATCGGCAAAAGATACACGCGGGCATTGAAGGGTGAAAAGGTGGCTTCAGAATAGGCCACTAAGCAGTAAACTCATCTTGGTCGGAAGGCCAGAAAAGGAAATGTCAAATGAAGCGTTTGAGCTTTGCAGCACTCGCGGTTGCGGCTGCATTCGCCGCGGTCGTCAGCGTAGGATGCGCCACCAAAAAGTACGTTAACGAAACCATGGCTCCGTTGCAGAAGAAGGTCGAGGACGCGGACAAGAAGAACACCGAGCAGGACGCCTCCATCGCGGATCTGGAAAAGGGGGTGTCCCGAGCGGATGAGCGCGCTC
>Ga0326728_10001378_pt1 | contig 86410 bp, 77 predicted proteins | sample MB3enrmetagenome_FD_207602 | JGI IMG/M metagenome (GOLD analysis project Ga0326728, IMG submission 207602) | Lab enriched peat soil microbial communities from McLean, Ithaca, NY, United States - MB31MN | ecosystem: Environmental > Terrestrial > Soil > Wetlands > Peat | place: USA: New York...
AAACGAGCGGCCCGTTTGCGCCGATGCTCCAATGCTTGGAAATCACGGCGCGGGTGAACGTGCGTGAGCACGCTTCCATTATCGCGCGGAACGCGCCGATTGTCACTGTATTATGCGAGATTCAATAATCGCGCGAACGGTGGGGGAGAGTGTGGAGATCTGGGACACGGAGTGGGGATACGCTTCCGACGACTACTTCTCGAAGTACCTGCGTTCGGACGGCCACAGTGCGGCGGGTCGCAAACGCCAGGCGGTTTTGGCCTGCCGCGAAGTGTTGACGGTGTGGGCGCTGGCATTGCCGGTGGCGGTCTGGTACGATTTGCGCGACGATGGCGAGGATCCGGCGAATCCCGGGCAGAACTACGGGCTGCTGGATGGGGAGAATTCCGATAAGCCGGCCATGAAGGCGCTTCGTACACTGACGAACATTGCCAGCAATCACGTGTACCTGGGGATGGCTGAGAACGTTCCAGACGGGGCGCACGTCATGTGCCTGGAAGGCAGCTCGGACGAGATCTTCGCGATCTGGGGCGAGGACCCCGCCTCGATCATCACTGTACGATTCCCCGAGAAGGGCTTTATCTCCGCGACGAATCTGCTGGGCGAGCCGCTACAGCCAAAGAACGACGGGCACGGCGAAGCGGAGATAGCGCTCTCGGAAGCCGATGGGCCGGTGTACACGAAATTCGCACCTCGATGGCTGCGTGGCGTGGACAGCATCCAGTGAGTGGCCATGGCTTTAATCGTTTTCTTCCGGGGTATCAACGTTGGAGGACACAGGGCTTTTCGTCCAAGCGTGCTCGCCAAAGAACTGGGCATCTACGACGCCGTGAACGTGGGCGCCGCCGGCACGCTGGTCATTCGCAAACCTGGGTTGCGCGCAAAGTTCCTTGCCGAGTTGCGCCGGAAGCTGCCGTTTGAAGCAACAATCGCTTTCTGCGACGGCAGTGATCTGATTCGACTAGAGATGGACAATCCGTTTGGAACTGAGCCACCGCGCGCAGATGTTGTTCAATTTGTAAGCATCCTGTCGGAGGCCGGACGCCGCAGAGTTTCCCTTCCGATTGCTCTTCCCGAAGGTGGAGAGTGGCTTGTGCGAATCATTGGCTCGAAGAATCGCCTGGTGTATGGGGTGTACCGCCGCCACATGAAAACAATTGGCTATCTCGGCCAGATCGACAGGCTCTTTGGGGCGCCGGCGACAACGCGCAGTTGGAGCACAATACTCTCAGTGTTGCGGATTCTGAAATCCGACTAGCCAGGCAAGCAGACCGCCTGAGCTGAGAACGTGGACAGGCAATGATAACGGCGCAGGGTTTACCTCCCTGAGGGGGCGCTCGGGGCGGATCGCCAGCCACTCGGACAAAGGCCACCGCAAGGGTTCGTTGGCGTACCGAAAGGAACGGAGTTTGACGGGCGTCGCGGCGTTAATTCGTATTATCGGCAGCCGACAACTGCGGTGGCACTTCTACGAACCCGTGATAACAACCTCACTTCGGCGTAGACCGACGAGTACCGCGCCTTTCGTGATGGCGACCCCGTCGGAAAAAAATTGAGCTTGCAAATCGGGCCCGCGACCGGCCCCGTTTTTCCGTTTTCGGAACAAGAGACACGTAAGTCATTGATTTCTCACATGGTTCGGTTACGGCTAGTACCATGCCTGAAAAGTGCCTTTTGTTCCGAAATCGGAACAAGGGCATTTCTCGAAAAGAACCCGGCAATTTATCGCTTGACCGCAAAGGTTCTTTCGTATATAAAATCCTCCAGGAGCGCGCCGTCGATGAGCCTGACCGTGGACCCGACCACGAACCGGCTGACCAACACCGGGTCGCCGGCGTTCGTCTACGACGCCAACGGGAACATGACCAGCGGACCGAGTCTGGCCGGGGTCACATACGATTTTCTGAAGCGGGTGACGTGGGTGGCTCAGCCGGCGGCGACGGTGGGCTACTTCGGGTACGACGCCTCGAACCGGCGGATCTACAAGGTGATGTGGCAGCAGGGGGTGGGGTATGGGACGGAGGCGTACTATCTGTACGGACTGGACGGGGAGAATCTGGGGACGTACACGCCGACTTACGTGGCGAGCCCGGCGTCGTTCACGCTGACGCTGGCGCAGGCGCGGGTGTACTTTTTCGGGAAGAAGCTGTTTGTGACGGAGGATAACGTGGGGTCGGCAGCGTCGGGGGGGACGTTCTACCCGTTCGGGGAGCAGAAGAGCGGGACGACGATGACGGAGCAGTACGCATTCGCGACCTACTGGCGGGATGGGGAGTCGGGGTTGGATTATGCCATGAACCGGTATTACTCGTCCGGGCTGGGGCGGTTCCTCAGCCCCGACCCTTATCCCGGCAGCGTCAATCAAACGAACCCGGCCAGCTTCAACCGCTACGCCTACGTGGTCGGTGATCCGATCAACGGCAACGACCCGACCGGGCTATGTTGGGCCGCAACGCCCATGACTGGACCGGTTGGGGGCTGTGGCATCGGCGACATCGTCGGGAACACCGGCTCGTGGACCGACAGCACGGGCACCGCGCCAGGCTACGCCATCGACAACACCTTCGACTCATATACAGCCCCACCGACGAACGGCCTTTCGCAACAGGGCACGATCAACCAGTTCGATCAGGGTGCCCTTGACGAGAACGAATACATAAACGGCTATGGGGTAGGGATACCGACAGCGGGGGAACTGCCCTTGTATGGTCAATCGAATCCGAACTACCAAGCAATCCAGAACCTACTCAGCGCAATGAACGACATTACGATGCTGGGATCGCTAACGGGGGCGTTTGGAGGGGCCGACAACAATAACGCCAACGAAACATGGCTACCACCAGTTTCATTGGTGTTTGGGATCCTGACCCTCCCGTTCGCACCAGACCCCAACTTCACGTGCCAAGAGGGGGGCTACCATCCTGATCCCATAACGGGCGGGGGATGTGTTCCGAATCCACGGCCGCCAACACCTCCACGGGCACCTCCTCGTCGCGTGCTGCCGCCACCGCTTCGTCCCCTTAGGATAGCGTTGCAGTCCCCTTCCGGCGACGGCGTTGTGCGGCTGGGGCTGCAATTGTCATCGCGGCGATTGGACGATAGGGTTGTCTTTTGATTCTTGCAGGGTGCAGTCGATGGGAGAAGCGTAATGGCGCCGGCGCGGCCAGGGGGATCCGTGACGCCTCGACCATTTCTCTGAAGGGAGGCGTTCGGGCGATGCACTCACTCGTAGCCGTCGTTGTTGCACTGATCTGTTCTTCGATCTCGGTCGCCGCAGACACTCCAGCCGCGGCCGATGGCCACCTTCGCCAGCTTCGGTTCAGCCCCGATGGACAGTACGTGCTTGCACAGGACGACAAGACGGTCACAGTGCTTACGGCCAGACCGCTCGCAGTCGCATTTCGGATTCCGGCAGAGGACGCGACCCTCGCCGACTTCAGTCCGGATTCGCGGCAGATTCTGTTCGTGACCTCAAGGACTAACGCCGACTCGCAGCATCCCGCGATTCGCTCTTCCTCAGCGCGCGTGGAACGATGGGGCCTTGCCGATCATGCTCGAGCGGGCTTCAAGGAAATCATCCTGCCGGCGTGCGGAACGGAACGGCTATCGCCTGACGGCTCGTTTCTGGCGTGCGATGACCTCAGCGGCACATTTCGATTGTTTGAAGTTTCTTCTGGCGCGACACTCATCGAAAACAAGCACTTCGGGCACGCCGTTCTTACCTACGAATCTGTGAGTAGCCACCCGAGGGTTCGCCTGCCCGATGTCGTTTACGATGGCAAACTGGGGTCCGCGCTCATTGTTTTTTCGCCCGGCGGCCGTTTCCTGGTTGCGGTGCCGGAGCGAGCAGGCGATGTGGAGGGTCTGGGCTGGGACCTTCGACAGAAAAGAAGGGTGAGTCTGAAAGGCGCTTTGAGGCGTCTCCGCTGGAGCGCGGATCTGGCTCCTTACTTCAGCGCACCGCCGTTCACATTCGTCGCCCCGGACCGAGCCGTCATTTCCTGGCCGCAGGCGTGGAATCCGAAGAAGGATCCCACGGTAACAGCGACGCTCGCGTTGTTCCCCTCGGGCAAGGCGCTGTTGAAACCGAAGATCCCTCCGGGCCCGCTGTTCCGGGCCGCGGATCCTGGTTTCGTTATCGTTCGCCCCTGCGCCCCTTACGCGGCTGCAGCGGTTGAATACACCACAGGCAGAATGATTACGAGCGAAACCCCCGCGCTGGACGTCCTTGGCAAGTACTACGTCACCGAACTCCCCAACGGTGAGGTTGGACTGTATGAAAGAGGCAAGGGTCTCCAGGCCTCCGTCTCGCTCAAGGCGCACTGAAAGGTCGCCGGAATCGCATCGGAAGACACCGGCGGCCCGCCGCCGACCCCTCGTCCAGGCCGCGCTTCTTGCGGCGTTCGTCCTGCTCGCAGCCATCCGGGTCACCCGGAACGACTTCGTCAGCCTGGATGACTCTCTCTATGTCGGCAACAAGCTCGCGCGCCAGGGGCTTACCCGCGCCGGCGTCGCCTTCGCGTTCGGTTCGGTCACCGATCTCTACTGGCAACCGCTGACCTGGCTCAGCCACGAACTCGACTTCGAACTCTACGGCACGAACCCGGCCGGGCACCACTTCACCAGCGTCCTCCTCCACGCGCTTGCTGCGGGACTGTTGTTTCTCCTCCTGTTGCGCCTTGGTGCCGGCGTGTGGATCTCCGCGGCAGGCGCGCTGCTCTGGGTGCTCCATCCGCTGCGCGTGGAATCGTTCGCCTGGATCGCCGAACGCAAGGACGTGCTATGCGCGCTCTTCTTCATCGCGACGGTTCTCGCGTACCTGCATCATGCCGAATGCCCGTCGACGGGCCGCCACGCGGCATGGCTCACCCTTGGTGCGCTGGCGCTAATGTCCAAGCCGACGGCGGTGAGCCTCGCGGTAATCCTCCCGCTCCTCGACTACTGGCCGCTTCGCCGAACCGGCGCGGTCTGGCAACTGGTGAAGGAGAAGGTTCCGCTCGTCGCCATGACGGCATTGGTCGTGTTCCTCACGATATACGGCCAGAAACAGTCGGGCTCCATGTCGCACCTGGCGGACGTGTCCTTCCCGATCCGGCTGGAGAACGCCGCCCTTTCCCTCGTGCGCTATATGGGCAAAGTGTTGTGGCCGGGCGACCTCACGTGTTTCTATCGTTACGACAGGCACCCTGCCGTCCTTTGGGTGATCGCCGCCGTCTTCGTCCTCGGCACAATCACCACCGTCGTGGTGCTGCAGCGCAGGCGCAGGCCCTGGCTGCTGGTGGGATGGTTGTGGTTCCTCGCCGCTCTTATCCCGAACATCGGCCTGCTGCAGGCGGGCAGGCAATCGATCGCCGACCGATTCACGCATTTGGCCATGATCGGCGTGGTGGTGGCACTTGTCTTTGCGATCTCCGAGAGGGCCGGGGCGAGCTCTTTCCGAAAGAGAGTCACTGCGATTTCGCTCTGCGCGACGCTCGCCGTGCTCGCCGGCCTGACCTGGCGGCAGATCGGATTCTGGCACGACAGCTTCCGCCTGTTCGAACACGCCATTGCGCTGGAGGACAGCGACTTCGTGCGCGGCGCCCTCGCCGCTTCGTTCATGATGGGGCAACGCTATGCCGAAGCAGAGCCGCATCTGCGGGCGGCCATAGACCTGGCTCCGCAGCACCCGGAGTACCACAACGACCTGGCCAATGTTCTGCTCAGGACCGGCCGCCTCGGACAGGCCGCCGCCGAGGCTGACGTCGCTATGGGCCTCGCGCCCAACGACATCCCGGCGATCGAAACCGCAGGTTTGATCTTTGTCCGGAAGGGCGACGGTCGCGGCGCGCTCGGACAGTTCGATCACGCAGTGCGGCTCGGCGCCGACCCGGTGCCGGTCGCAGCGGAGCTGAATGATGCAGGCGCCTCGCTCGCCTCCCGAGGCCGCCCGCGCGAAGCCGAGCCGCTCATTCGCCGCGCTATCGAGCTCAGCCCCGCGCTGGTCCAGGCCCGCCGCAACCTCGTGCTCGTGCTGGAAGATCAGGGCCGCCCCGACGAAGCCCGCGCCGCCCTCCGACAGGCCATCCAGGCAACCGGCCCGCCGCGCCGCGAGTACTCCGATCTTGCCCGCGAACTCGGTGAGCCGCTATCGTCGGCTTCAGGGCAATCCCAATGACGCCCCACGTCATGGGGCACGAACACTTAACCACGTGTAGTTCAAGCCTCAGAGAATCCGCTGCGGTCGATTTTCTATCTGTGGCAATCCTCAGATGGGGTTCCGCCGAAAGCGGACATTGATTCCGAAGGGAACGCGAACGGCATTCCGGGCGAAGGCGAAAGATTTTCGGAGCGTAGCGACGCTGGCATTTCGATTGTGCCGGAGGTGTTCGCCTTCGTCAAGGAAAACCCGTCCGGAGCGCAGCGGCGGAAGACTGCCGCTGGCGGAGAAAGGGGTGCGGCGAAAGGGGCGGCAGCCCTTGTCCCCACTCAGCGCTGGAGAGACCCCGGCGAGCGTCAGCTCGGCGGTTGGGCCGCACCACGTTTCCTGCGCATCGAATCGTCTCGCATGTCGATGCGATTCAACTGGGGTTTTGCTATGGTCCGGAGATAGACCTTTCGCCCACCACTATTATTGGGCCGGCCTGCACGGAGTTGGAGCCTGATTCGAGGAACCGCCACTTTCCGTGCCGTGCGACTGGAACGCGACGGACTCGGAGGTTGCCGGGCGGGTGCGGGCAGCGCTGGAAGGCCGATGCGGGTAAGCCGAAATCCACGCGAACAGAGATCGATCCGAGGCGATAAGAGCCATAATCGGCAGCGGTTACCGGAGGGCCACTTATCGATAGACCCGCCTTCAAGGCACGACTCTTTCCTGGAACTCAGGAACACCGATCCGGACCCGTTCCGCGCCGGGCTACGGATGATCCCCCCGCGCTGTCTCATTGCGCCGGCTGGCGCAGCATTAGTGGCGGATTCTCTCCGGCTACGACATGTACTACCGGAAAATCGTTCTCGTGCGCCTTCACGAAATCGAGATCCAGGGCCTCGCTCTGGTCCGGAGGAACATAAACACGATAGTCGCCCGCGAGCAGGGCCGCTTCGAACGCTCCATTCGCGTCGCTGGTTGCATCACGCATTCTGGCGGGCGCCAGCGGCACGAAGAGAATCGCCGCTCCGGCAACAGGCTGGCCCGATGCGTCCACGATCTTCCCGAGGATCTGAATGGGTTTTCCCAGCGTGATGCGCAGCGGCCCCGCCGCCGGCCCATCGATGTCGAACCCCTGGGTCAGGGCCTCCTTGTCGTTCCACCGTACCGAGGTTGGGATCGGCGCAACGCCGGGGCGCGGCTCAGTCGCAGAGAAATAATCCCAGGCCACACTGACGCCGTAGTGGCCCGGCACCACGCCCTTCAGCACGAACGATCCGTCCGCGTCGGAATGCGCGGAAAACCCTCCGCCGAAACGCGCCTGGAGCCGGATCAGCGTGGGCCCCGGATTGCCGCCGCCCTCGACGGTTAAGGTGCCCGCCACATCCACGGCCTGAGCGGCGTGCGGCGTGAGAACAAGGTCCCGGAGATCGGAACTGCCCACCTCGAGCGGCATCTGCGCGATCAGGTCGCCGGCCTTGATCATGACGCCCGATTGCGCCACCAGCGTATAGCTGCCCGGATTGACGTGGCGAATCACGAAGGTGCCGTCCGGCTGGTGCGACGTGGCGAAACCTGCAAACTCGCCATTGCCTTGCAAGCGCGCCCAGGCCGGCGATGAGCCGGGAGACGTTTCGACACGCCCCGCAACGGTGACCCCTTCGAACTTCACCAGATGTATGTCCGTTTGTTCGCGGCGCTCGCCAGCTTTCAGCTCAACCATGTGCTCGTCGTTCGGCTGCAGGCCGCCGCCAAAATACTGGGAAACGTAACGGCTGTCCCACTTCATCGCGGACGAGTTGACAACTCGCAGGTAGTAGCGGCCCGCGAACAAGCCGGCAATGCGGTACTGGCCGAGATCGTTGACGTTGCCCCAGCCAACGGGGCGCAGGCTCTGCCCGCCAATCAGGAATTGGTAACGCAACGCCTGAACCTGTCCGCCCGCGGCCGGGAATCCATCCTCGTCCGTCACCGTCCCGGAAATCACCGCCTCGGGACTGAGCCGAATCGCCAGATCGCGGCCCTGCACCGCGGCCACGCTGACACCCACATAACCGGATCGCGCGACGCGGAGGTCCCCGGTGACGCCTTGCAGCCGGAAAAACCCGCTGGCATCGGTAATGGCGATGAGCGTTCTCGCGTCGTACGGCGCAATGTGGACGCCGGCGAGCGGCGCGCCAGTGAACGTGTCCACCACGGTGCCCTGCACCACCGTCTGCTCCCCCTGACCCACAAGCGCCGCGCAACAGAATACGGCCAGAAGCAGGCTCCTCATGGCGACCCCCCGCCGGCGGCGCATTGCATTGCGATCTGCAAGTTCTCGTCTCCCGAGTACGGCATGTCGAGGCCCTCCTTCAGCACATCGCGGCTGCCCAGGTGGATGGAGGCCACCCCCGTTCTGGGCGCCGCGGATGGCGGCCACGAAACGTATATACCGAACTGACCGGAGGTGAGGCCGCTCAACACGAACCGGCCGTCCGGTCCGGTGGCGGCGGTCACCTGTACGGCGGCGATTGGACCGTGATTGACCGCTCTGATGGTAAGGGGAACGGGGCTGCATCCGTCCGCGAAGGTCACCGCGCCGGGCAGATCGCGCAATGGCTGCAGCGCCACGTCAAGGCCGGTGACATCCCGCTCGCCGACTTCGATCTCCCGCACAAAACCGTAAAGGGGCTTCTGATTGGCGGGGTAAAGGTCGGTGGAGGCGTCGCGAGTCAGCGCCCATAGCGTGTACTTCCCCGGAACCACGTCGCTGAATTCGAACTCGTCCTTCCGCGTGCTCGTGAACGGGCCGTTCGGATTCATCGATGCGTTGCGAGGGGGTTGCAGGGCAAGGCTGGTGTAGAGATGGGTGGCGCCCTCAGGTGCGGAGGAAGTGGAGTCGGCGGCGCCGGGCGGCATGGTCAACCTTCCCGCCACGCTGACGCCGGTCCGCCGCACGATTCCGATGTCCGCTCGCGCGAGCTGTCCCGCCGCGAGTTCCAAAGGCCTGGCGGCGTCGCGACTGGTGGCCGCCGGAAACCAGGTAGCGCGATCCACGCTTTCCCAGCCTGGCCAGCCGAGACCGTCGCGGTCGGCCACCACCCAGTAAGTCCCCGGTTCCAGCGGGCCGATGCGGTATTCGCCGCGTTCGTCGGTCTGTGCGCTGGCGTAACGGACGATGTCGAAAGTGCCGTTCGTCACCGGCGGCGGCCACTTCCTGATGTGACCGGGTTCCACGGGACGTCCGATGAAAACCACGACGGTGCAGTTCATCATGGGCAATCCCCGGGGGTCGGTGACCTTCCCTGTGATCGCCGCGTAAGGCAGCACCGGGACCTTCGCCACAACGTGGGCGGTACCGTCGGCGCCGGTGGATTGCGAGAACGCGACGTCGAGACTTTTCGAGGCCAGGACGGCGCCCGTATTTGTGGACACTTTGCCGCGTCCCGTGGGCAGCGCCTGCACGCCGATAGTTACCTGCGTGCACGTTTGAAAGAAGCCTGGACCTTCCACCGTCAACGAGTAATTGCCGGGCGCCAGATTCTCAAACGCGAAATGGCCCTGCGAGTCCGCCTTTGCGTACAACGGATCGTTTTGTCCCTGGTCAAGCCGCGCCCGCGCCAATGTGACCGGCGCACTTGTGGCGGCATTGACAATGTCGCCTTCCAGTACGGTATTGACGGGGCCGGACGTTTGCGCGTCCAGGCTGGCCAGCATTACCAGAAGCGAAAAACAGCAAACGCCAGGGCGCATTTTCGAAACCGTCGTGAAACAATTGGCGGGCGAACTATTCCAATCTGCCGTGCGCTACCGATTATAGCTCCAGTTCGCTCGTTCCTGCCTGAGGCGCGGCTGGTGACCGCGTTGCCTGAATGCTGTCCAGGTCGAAGCGGCTTCTAACCCTTGATGGCGGACCTGGGTCATCGGACAGTTGCCCGGAGCGAAACCGAAACCGAAACGATAACGCTAATATCGGTAGCCGTTTGCGCCGGCCACTTTCGGAGAAGCCCACTTTTCGTCAACTGACCACCCATCGGGAGCCCCATTTTCCGCCGCTCTGGTCTCGACATTTTGGGCGTTGGTGGCGTCACTAGATACGAATGATCCCTTGTTTGTTCTTCGTGACGAGACGCCTTCCGCTGGCCTTCGGCATCCTTGGAATCTGGTTTGCCGTCGAACGGTGGTGCTGGTTTCATACATTGCCCAGGCGTGCGTCCGCACGCTGGTGTGGGAACTGGTTCCTGGCTGCCGTCGGCGTACCGACTGAACTCGGACTCCTCGGCGTTCTCGTGGCGGTCGCGTCCATAGTTGAGATTCCCAATCGCAACAGGGATTTCATCTGGTGGTTTTGCGCCGTCCTGGGGGTTCGTCTCACCCCTGAGGTGGTCGGGGTCCCGCTGTTTGCTTTCGACTTCCTGGCGTTGCTGCTGCCCATCACGAGCGTTTTATTCAAGCGAGTCGCCAGAGTGGTGGGCAGTTCGCAACCGGACTGACTGAAGATTGCCTCTGCCGCCCGCAACCGGAGCGACGGTGGTGTTGTTCCCGTCAATCATCGTCTTTTACAGCCTGGTGGCTGCCGCCGTGGTTCTCTGCTGTAGCCGCGCGATGGACTGGGAATAGGCATCCCGCCGGGTCTGACGGCAGGCGGCCTGGAACTCGGGGACCTTGAGCCATCTGAGAAGCGTCTTCGCGCCGACGCCGGCCGCACGCGCAGCCTCCTCGACGTTCCGCTGCGTAAGCATCGCGGCACAAGCTTTTGCCTGTGGACGCGGCGACGCCGCGTGTCCGCCCGAATGCATTACCATCGATAGAGCCGCCGTTCCTTCTCCATGGAAGCCAGCCACACCGACATTGCGCTTCGCGTGCGCGGCCTGCGCAAGGCCTACGGCGAGGTGGTGGCCGTGGACGGGCTCGATCTGGACGTCCGCGAAGGGGAGTGCTTCGGGCTGCTCGGCCCCAACGGCGCGGGCAAGACCACCACCATCGAGATCTGCGAGGGCCTGCTCGACGCCGACTCCGGCAGCGTGAAACTGCTGGGGCGAACGTGGGAGCAGGGCGGAAGCGAGTTGAAGCAGCTCCTCGGGATGCAGCTCCAGGAAACGCAATTCACCGACAAGCTCACGGTGGCCGAGACGGTGCGGCTGTTTCGCAGCTTCTATCGCCACCCGCTCACGGTGGAGGAGACCATCGCGCTGGTCCAGCTCGAGCAGAAGCGCACGGCTCGCGTGGGGCAGCTTTCCGGCGGGCAGAAGCAGCGCCTGGCCATGGCTGTCGCACTGGTGGGCGACCCCCGGTTCTTCTTTCTGGACGAGCCCAGCACCGGTCTGGATCCGCAGGCGCGCCGCCAGGTGTGGGACCTGGTGGACCGCTTCAAGGCCTCCGGCCGCACCGTTCTGCTCACCACCCATTACATGGACGAAGCGGAGCGGCTCTGCAACCGCGTGGGCATCATGAACCAGGGACGGGTCATCGCGCTGGACACGCCACGGGCGTTAATTGCATCCCTGGGCGCCGAGCATGTCATCGAGTTCGCGGCCGCCGAGGGACAGCGCGCTCCGGACACCGACGCCTTGCGCAAGCTGGCGGGCGTGCGGTCCGTCCACGCACGCGACGGGCACGTTCAGCTTCACGTGGAGTATCTGCACGCGGCGGTGCCGGCGGTGCTGGCGGAGTTGGAAGCCCAGGGCGTGAGTCTGGCCGAGCTGCGGACGCACTCGGCCACGCTGGAAGACGTGTTCGTGTCCCTGACCGGGAGGCACCTGCGTGACGAGTGAACGCCGCGACAGCCCGCTGCTGCAGTTGACGCTCGTGCGTGGGCGCGAGTTCGTGAGGGAACCCGAAGCCATCTTCTGGACCTTCGGGTTCCCCATCCTGCTGGCTGCGGGGCTGGGGATCGCCTTCCGCAACAAGCCCGCCGAATTCGTCAACGTCGCGGTGGCGCCGGGCGGAGCGACATCGGCGCAGGTGGCGCTGTGGCTGCGCCAGGACAAAGGACTGCACGTCCGGACGCTGCCGGAGGACAAGGCCAATCTGGCGCTGCGGACCGGCGGCGTCGCGCTGGTGGTGCTGGCGCGACCCGGCGGTGGCGTGACCTGGCGCTACGACGACACTAACCCGGACGGCCGCGCGGCGCGTCTGCTGGCGGAGAATGCCGTCGAGCGCGGGGCCGGGCGGCGCGACCTGGTGCCTGCCTTCGAGGACCGCGACCGCGAACCCGGCTCGCGCTACATCGATTTTCTGCTGCCCGGGCTGCTGGGCATGAACATGATGGGCGACGGCATGTGGGGCATCGGGTTCAGCATCGTCGACGCGCGCCGGCGCAAGCTGCTGAAGCGGCTGATTGCCTCGCCCATGTCCCGCGCCGAGTACCTGGCGTCGTACCTGCTTTCGCGCATCGCGATTCTCACCACCGAGATCGCGGTGATCGCCACCTTCGGGCGGCTGGTGTTCGGAGTCCCTTTCCGCGGACCGTTTGCGGTGTTCGCCCTCATCTGCGTTGTCAGCGGGCTCACGTTCAGCGCCCTCGGGCTGCTGCTGGCGTCGCGCCCGCGGACCATCGAGGCGGTGAGCGGCCTGATGAACCTGGCCATGATGCCAATGTGGGTCCTCTCCGGCGTGTTCTTTTCCTCGAGCCGCTTCCCCGCGATCCTGCAGCCGCTCATTCACGCGCTCCCGCTGACCGCGGCGGTCGATGCGTTGCGCACCAACATGCTGCAGGGCGGCGGCGTTGCCTCGGCAGGGGCGCAACTGGCCACGCTGGCGCTGTGGCTGGTGCTGAGTTTCGTGGTGGCGCTGCGGATTTTCCGGTGGCGATAGCAATATTGGCCACGGATGAACACGAATACGCGCGAATCGGCACTGAGGACTACAAATCACGACACAATGCGTTCCGGTTCTGCGCGGGGTGGACCACGGCACTGGCTGTATTCTTCGTTCTGTCCATACCTGCCGGGCAGCATGTGGCCAAAGTGGTCGGTCGTCCAATTCGGGGACGGGCGCGGAAACCTCGTGCCTGTGCCCCAATTGGACGCGCAGTGACCTTCGCCATGGGGCTGCTGGGACAGGATTGCCACGAACGACCCCGCCCGAGTAACAGTGCAAGTAATTGCAAGCTATCCCGGGAGCGGTAGCAGTATCGCCGTCTTGTTTCGGCTCGATTCCGACCGGCCCAGGCCGGTGCGGGTTACAAGCGGTCTCTTCGCCGTGAGGGTTAATCAAGCGGCTCGGGAGCGCTCCTCAGATTCATCCAGCGCCGCGCGCGGGCCAGCAACCTGCGCCACACTGGAGTCATGGGCAGGATCCGTGTCCTCGCGGACGCGGTGGCAAACAAGATCGCGGCCGGCGAAGTGGTGGAGCGTCCCGCCTCCGTCGTCAAGGAACTGCTGGAGAACTCGCTCGACGCCGGCGCCACCGAACTGCGCATCGACGTCGAAGCCGGCGGCCGCCAACTCATCCGCGTCACCGACAACGGCAGCGGCATGCTGCGCGACGACGCCCTGCTGGCTTTCGAACGCCACGCCACCAGCAAACTCAGCGACGTCCGCGACCTGCTGGCCATCGCCACGCTCGGCTTCCGCGGCGAAGCGCTCCCCTCCATCGCCTCCGTGTCGCGGCTCGTGCTGGAGACCCGCTGCGCCGACGAAACCGCCGGCACCCGCGTCGAAATCGCCGGCGGCAAGCTGCTCAAGTGCGACGAATTCACCACGCCGCGCGGCGCCGCCATCACCGTGCGCGATCTGTTCTTCAACGTCCCCGCGCGCAAGAAGTTCCTGCGCTCGGAGCAAACCGAGTTGGCGCACATCGCCTCGCTGGTCACCCACTACAGCCTGGCGCATCCGGACAAGGCCTTCGCGCTGCGCAACGGCCCCAACTCGCTGCTCGACGTCACGCCCGTCGAGACGCTGCGCGAGCGCGTCTACCAGGTGTTCGGCGGCAAGGTGCTGGACGACCTCATCGACCTCGGTGCGGTGGAGCGCGAGTTGAACATCATGGAAGGCGACGAGCCCTCCTCGCGCGTCTTCCTGGTGCGCGGCTTCGTCTCCGGCCCGCAGGTGCAGAAGCTGAATCGCAATTCCATCTTCCTGTTCGTGAACGGCCGGCTGATTCGCGACAAGCTGCTGCTGCACGCGCTCTCCTCCGCCTATCACAACCTGATGCCGCCGGCCTGCTACCCCTTCGCGCTGCTGTTCCTCGACTGCGATTGCGAGGAGGTGGACGTGAACGTGCACCCGTCGAAGACCGAAGTGCGTTTCCGCCACGGCACCTTCGTACACGATTTTGTGCGCGACTCCGTTCGCGAGCGTCTGGTCACCATGCGGCCGGCCGCCAGCCTGTCGCCGGCGCGCGCGCCGCAAGCGGTGGCCGATCTGCCGTTCTCCGACTTCACCCAGCGCATCGAGAACCAGCAGTTCGAGCCCGTCCCCGACCCGCTTGCGGTGACAGAGCGCGTCGAGGACCTGCCCGTGTTCACGCTGGGCCCAACCTCCGCCCCGGAGCATCGGTTCGACTTTCAGGACGAAGGCCAACCCGCCCACCCGCCCGTGCCGGAGACCCACGCGGGCCTGCCCGCCGGGGTGGAATACACCGAGGTTCCGCAGAGCCTGGCCACGCTGCCTGAGTTGCGCCCGCTCGGCCAGATCCACGACAGCTTCATCGTGGCCGCCGGCCGCGACGGCCTGTGGATCATAGACCAGCACGTGGCCCACGAGCGCATCCTCTTTGAGAAGGTGTTGCGCGAGCAGGCCCGCGGACGCGTGGAAGCCCAGCAACTGCTCATGCCCATCCTGATCGAACTGACCCCGGCGCAGCAGATCGAGTACGCGCGCATCGCCGATGAGCTGGCCCGCACCGGCTTCGAGACCGAGCCGTTCGGCACGCGCACCATCGCGGTGAAGGCGGCGCCGGCGGACGTGGGCCCGGGTGACGTGGAAAGGATCGTCCAGGAGATCCTGGAGATCGCCGAGACGGAGCTACGCAAAGCGTCGGTCAGCGATCTGCGGCGCGGCATGGCGGCGTCCATCGCCTGCCGGGCGGCCATCAAGGTGAACATGCGGCTCGATCAGACCAAGATGCAGTGGCTGCTCAAGGCGCTGGCCGAAACGCAGTACCCGATGAGCTGCCCGCACGGCCGGCCCATCGCGCTCCGCTACTCCACGCGCGAGATTCTCCGCAGCTTCCACCGAATCTGATGACCTGCTCCGGACACGCGGCGCCAGCCGCGTTCATACTACTATGAGGCGCCGCACCGATGACAAGATTCTTCCTCTCGTTCGCCTTCGTCGCCGCCACTATTCACGCCCAGGTCAAACCCGAAGCGGCGGCGAAATACGATGCCTACATCCGCGCCACCGAGGACCGCATCCAGCACGAAGTCCGCTCGCCCACCTACCTCTGGTCCGAGCAGAAGCCGGCCCGCGAGCAGCTTGTGCGCAGTGGCCAGGTCGTAGTGGAACCCTGCTACGAACCGGGCGACCTCGACATCGGCGGCGCCCTCATTCACGATTGGATCGGCGCCATGTTCATCCCCGGCGTCAAACTCGACCAGGCGGTTTCGTTCCTCCAGGACTACCCCAACCACAAAAACTACTATCATCCCGAGGTCGTCGATACGCGGCTGGTCAGTCACGATGGCAACGACTGGATACTGCATTACCGCCTGGTGAAGCACTATATCGTGACCGTTGTTCTGGACGTCGACCAGACGGTCAACTACACCCCCGTAAGCGCGACCCGCCTGTACAGCCGTTCCCGTGCCACCCGCATCGTGGAAGTACGCGCGAAACCCGGCAAAGACCACGGCTACCTGTGGCGCCTGAACACCTACTGGCGGCTGGAAGAGAAGGACGAAGGCGTCTACGTGGAGTGCGAGATGGTCTCGCTGACGCGATCGCCGCCTCCCGGGCTTGGCTGGCTGATCAACCCCATCATCCGCACTCTGCCGCGCGAGTCGCTCGCGCGCCTGCTGACCGCCACCCGCAATGCCGTGCTAATTCGGGGACGTTCACGTCAATCCCGAATCGGCCCCCCAGATTTTGCAACCGCACCCCACCCCCGCAGCGTAATATCGGACAGAAGCGGTAGACGGGAGGCGTTCTGGCAAGCGTGACAATCGAATTCGTAGGGGCGCTGCTGGACCGGTCGGTTCAGGGCGACGCCTCCGCCTTCGCCGGCATCGTGAGGGCGAACCAGTCCATGGTGTACAGCGTGGCCTGGTCGTTTCTGCGGGACGCCGGGCTGGCCGAAGAGCTGGCCCAGGACGTTTTTCTGGAACTGTACCGGAACCTGCGGCAGATCGAATCCGGCGCGCACCTGGTTTCGTGGCTCCGCCGGGTGACCGTGAATCGCTGTATCGATCGCGTGCGCAAGCGGAAGCGCGAGGCGCTGACATCGCTGGAAGACGCTCCGGAACCGGCGACCCCGGCCTCGCGCGACGACCCGATGGCCTCGCACCGGTTGCGCCGCCTGGTCGCCTCGCTGCCGGAAAAGCAGCGGGCCATCGTGATCCTGCGGTATCAGGAAGACCTGGACCCCACCGAGATCGCGGAGGCCCTGGAGATGCCTGTGAATACGGTGAAAAGCAAATTGCACCGTGCGCTGGCGCTATTGCGCGGCAAACTGGAGCGCCGCGAAGAGATGGAATCATGAACGAGCTTGAAGATCGGCTTCGGGAAGCGCTGCAAAGAAGGGAGCCGCCGCCCGGGTTCGCGGAACGGGTGATCGCACGGGTACCGCGGCGGCGCGCGCCGGTGTGGACGCGGTGGCGCTCGGTGGCGGCGATTGCGGCAGTGTTGGTAGTGGCGTTCTCAGCGTTGCTGTTTGAATGGCATCGCCAGGTGGAGCGCGCGAATCGGGCGGAGGCGGCCAACCGCCAATTGATGTCCGCGCTGCGGCTGGCAGTCTCGAAGATCGAACGAGTGGAGAACCGGGTAGCAAACTCGTCGGTCGTAGTGAAAGTCGGACGGGATCATGTGAAGGGAGAATTATGAAAACGATGGTGGGGGCAATCATCTTTGCCGCCGTAACGGGGGCGGCGTGGGGGCAGAATCCGCAGCCTGCGGGAGCGCTCGATCTGTCGAGTCTCGATAAACTCGAAGCGAAGGCGAAAGAGGTCAACAACGTCACGCTGGATCGGGACCTGCTGAAGCTGGCGGGGGGATTCCTGTCCGGCAAAGACAAAGACCAGCAGGCCGTGAAGACGCTGGTGGACGGGCTGAAAGGCGTCTACGTGCGTAACTTCGAGTTTTCGTCGAAGGACCAGTACTCGATGGCGGACGTCGAGCCGATCCGCAAGCAGATTCGCGCGCTGGGCTGGTCCAGGATCGTCGAATCCAGGGAGAAGGGCGACGACGGGACCATCCGCGAAATCGACGAGGTCTACATCAACACCGGCGCGGGCGGCGGATTGGCCATCATCAGCGCCGAGCCGAAAGAGCTGAGCGTGGTCTATATCGACGGCGTCCTGAAGATGGAGGATCTGCAGAAGCTGCACGGCCTGGGGGTCCCGGACATCAACATCGAGCACGACGACAAGGACCACCCCTCGAAAGACCAGAAGTAAGAGTCATTACCGGGCAGGCCCTGGCGACGTCAACGGCCTGCCCTTTGTCCTTTCTTCCGTTTCGCCTCTTCCATCTCCTTCTGGTATTTGGCCATCATGTCGTCCATGGTCTTCTGAATGCGGTCCGGGTGCTCGGAGAGGTCCAGGAACAGCACGCGCATGTCGAACGGCATGTTGAGGAAGACCCGCCGCGCGGCGGGCAGCGGAGGCCCTCCCGGACCGCCGGCCGCAGGGATCGGAGACGGAAGCCGAATCGCGTACATGCCGCCGTCCGCCAGCGCCTGATGCGGGTACTGCATAATCCAGCCGCAGTTGTGAGAGTCGAGAATCATGTTCGAGGAGACGAACACCCAGCGGCCCGCGTCGGAGTCCGCCGGCGCCTGGCAGTCCCACAAGCGCGCCCGCGGGACGAACGTCCGGGAATCGGAGAATCCGTAGATGTCCATCGGCACGTCCGGCAGCGCGTGCTGCTGCGCGAACTGCTGCACTTCGGGGAGCGCCTGGTTCCAATCCACGTTGGAATCGCTCATCAGCCAGTAGAGCGGGCGCCCCATCCCGAACGGGCTGACGTAGGGGAAGTAGTACGGATACAGCCGCACGGAGGTGACCAGGCAACTGGCCACCAGCAGGGCGGTCACCGTGGCGGTGCCCCACGCCACGCTCTTCGCGCACCGCTCGATGAGCCGGGGCAGTGGCGCCAGCAACAGCGTGAGCAGCGCCAGCGGGACGCTGAAATGCCGGATGCTGATGTCCATGGTCCCAATCAGGCAGACGACGACGAAGACCAGCAGCGACACCCAGATCGCGCGCCAGTGCGGGCCCCGTTCAGCCGGCACTACCGCCTTGCCGCGGGACTTCCTTCTGTGCCACAGAGAAAGCGCCAGGGTCAACACCAGCAGGCCGAGGAAACCCGGCAACGATTTCAGGACCAGCAACACCGGGTAGAAGAACCAGATCCCGTGCGGATACGGATGGCCAAACAGAAATGTCGGGCGCACGGCGCCGAGCAGCACCCACGCCAGTCCGCGCAGGAACAGCCACGGCGGCATCAGCAGGCGGCCGGCGATGGCCAGCAGCGGTCCGTGGCCGGCGAACCCGGGGACGGCCAGCGGCTGGTTCCACGAGAAGACGAAATACACCACGTACACCACCACGGCGGCGAGCAACGTGCCTTTCCGCAGCGCGCGCCAGCGGAGCTTGCGCCACGGGCGTGCCTCCACTCTCCCTGCGGGCTGGTCCGCCAGCGCCCACCAGCGTGTGCTCAACACGAAGGCGACGATGGCGATGACCAGGATCCCCGAGGAGAACTTGGAGAGCAGCGCTCCCGCCAGCGCCAGGGCGAACCAGCGGGTGTTACGGCGGTCCGGGTTCCGCCACAATTCGCCGAGGGCCCACAACGTCAACACCGTGAACAGGGCAATGATCGCGTCGGTGAGCACCAGCGGCCCGAAAGCGAGGAACATCGGCATGCTGGTGTAGGCGGCAAGACAAAGCAACCCGCCCCAGTCCCCGCCCAGACGGCGCCCCAGCAGGAACAACACCCAGCCCAGCAGCAGCGTCAGCAGCAGCATGGGCAGGCGCGCCCACACCAACGTGCTTTGCGCGTTGTTCCAACGGCCCAGAACCCAGTCACCGAATATCCACTGGCACATGTAGGCGGGGAAGAAATCCTTGCCGAAAGTCCACTGCACGCTGGAGTAGTCGGCGCGCGTGCCGTGCATGGCCAGCGACAGACCCGCCAGCACCTTCGCCAGCGGGGGATGCTCGTCGTTGAAACGCAGGTCCAGCTTCTGGACGTAGCTCAGGCCGGCGCCAATGTGCGCGACTTCGTCGATGGTAACCGATTCGCGCAGCGCGGCCCCGCCGGCAAGCACGAACATCAACACGAGCAGCACGGCGGCCGCGGCGAATACCGAGGGTCGGACGGGCATGGGATGTCTTATCAGTAGATACGCCGCCAGGACTCTGCTTTGTTCCGTCGAGTAATCACAACCGTCGCTCGTACTCGGCGTTGAACTCGCAGCCCAGCAGAGCGATCACCGCCAACAGATACATCCACACCAGCAGCACAATGCCCGCGGCGACGCTTCCGTACAGTACGTTGTAGTTGGCGAGATGGCCGACGTACCAGCCGAAGCCTGCCGTCGCGGGCAGCCAAAGCACCGTCGCCAGGAACGCGCCCGGCCACACGTCCCGCATCCTCTTCGTGGGACGATTCGGCCCGAAGTAGTAGAGCAGCGCCATGACCACCACCGTCGCGCCCAGCGCGATCGAATAGCGGAAGGTGCGGCTCACCGCCACCACCCACCAGCGGAACTGCTCGCCCTGCGGGACCAGATGCAGCCACTCGATGATGGCGCGCTCGGTGCGGGTGCCGAACAGCATCAGGCTGGAAGCGCCCAGCGCCGGAATTGCCGCGGCAAAAACCAGCAGCACCGACACCGCACGCTGTTTCAAAAACGGCCGCCCCCCGGGCAACTTGTACACCGCCTGGAACCCTTCCATCAGGCTCATGATGGCGCCGGTGGCGGCCCAGACGGAGAGCAGCGTTCCAACGATGAGCAGCCACACCGGACGCTGGCCGTGTTTGAAGACGAATTGCACAAGGTCCTGCGAGCCCGGCGGCGCCAGCTCGCCCAGAAACCGCGAGATGGCGCGCGACACCGATTCGGCCTGGATCTGCGCCAGTATCGCTGTCAGTGAGGCCATGACCGGGAAGAACGCCAGCAGGCCGGAGTAGGCCGCGCCCTTGGCAATGCCAAAGCAGCCGTCGTCGAACGCGGCGACGAACGTGCGCTTCAGCAGGTTGAGGAACCGCACCCAGGGCCCCGCCGGAACCACCACAACCTCGGGAGAGAGTGGAGCCATTCGAGAACAGACTATCGTAAACCGGGGACCGCGGGGCAGGCGCGGCCACGGCGTACACTGGGTAAGAATGAAGGCCCTCGTAAAGAAACAGGCCGCGCCCGGCCTCTGGCCGGAGGACGTCCCCGAGCCGCGCATCGGCATCAACGACGTGCTGATTCGCGTGAAACGCGCGGCCATCTGCGGCACCGACGTCCACATCTACAACTGGGACGACTGGGCGCAGCGCACCATTCCCGTTCCCATGGTCATCGGCCACGAGTTCGTGGGCGAGATCGTGGAGGTGGGCTCCAACGTCTCCGACTTTTTCCCCGGCCAGATTGTCAGCGGCGAGGGGCACGTGGTCTGCGGGCGCTGCCGCAATTGTCTGGCCGGCCGCCGTCAGTTTTGCGCCCACACCAGCGGCGTCGGAGTGAACCGGCCGGGCTGCTTCGCTGAGTACATCGCCCTGCCGATGAGCAATGTCTGGGTGCACGCGCCGCACATCGACCTCGACGTGGCGTCGATTTTCGACCCCTTCGGCAACGCGGTGCACACGGCGCTCACGTTCCCGGTGCTGGGCGAGGACGTGCTGGTCACCGGCGCGGGTCCCATCGGCCTGATGGCTGCCGCCGTGGCGCGGTTTGCAGGCGCGCGGTTCGTGGTCGTCACCGACGTGAACCCGTACCGGCTCGAACTGGCGGCGAAGATGGGCGCCACCGCCGCGGTGGACGTGCGCCATCGCGGCCTCCCGGAAGTGCAGCGCGAGCTGGGCATGAAGGAGGGCTTCGACGTGGGCCTGGAAATGTCCGGGAACTCGCAGGCTTTCGCGGATATGGTGGCGAATATGAGCCACGGCGGCAGGATCGCGCTGCTGGGAATCCCCGCCGAACAGATGGTGATCGACTGGCGCACGGTGATTTTCGGCATGCTCACCATCAAGGGGATCTACGGCCGCGAGATGTACGAGACCTGGTACAAGATGACGGTCATGCTGCAGTCGGGCCTGGACATCCGCCCGGCGATCACCCACAAGCTGCCGTGGGCGGAGTTCGAGCAGGCTTTCCGGATCATGCGCGAGGGCCGCTCCGGGAAGGTGATTCTGGACTGGGAGGCCTAATTCGGGGACGTTCACCTCAATCCCCGATTTTCGGAGCAGGCTGGTTGCTCAGCCCGTAAATATTAATTCATAAAATCGCCGTCAGCCTCGGAAGCGGCCTGAATTCCTGGTGTTCTATAAAGTAAATGGAATACAAATTTGCGTGGCGCGGCCCGCCCCGAGTGGAGGGTGTGCTTATGGCGACTTCCTAATTGGGGATTGAGGTGAACGTCACCGAATTACGCTCACCTGCGCGGTTCGTTGTAGGTGAACCCGAGTTGCACCCGGATCTCGTTGCCCGGGAACTCCGACGGCAACGGCGGAAACGGGTTCGACGCGCTGACACCGGCCACCGCGGCGCGATCGAACGCTTCGGTTCCCGAAGGCGACGAGATCACCAGCTTGGGCACGGACCCGTTGCGGGCAATGATGAACTGAAGGGTCACGTAACCGCGGCGGCCCATGCGGGCGCTCTCCGGGATCACCGACAGCCAGTTTTTCTTCACCGCCAGCAGCACCTGGATCAGATAGGGCCGGAAATTGACGCCGTGGGGATCGCTCAGTAGTTGCGGTGTGACCAGGTTCTTGTAGGGCGAGGGCATGCGGCCGAACGCATCGGGCCGGTTGGGGGCGTACTGCTCCGGGTCCTCGACCTCCATGCCCACGCCGCTATCGCGCCCGGCGTTGCGGGCGGCTTCCTCCGGCGTCAGCGGACGAATGGGCATCTTTCCGAAGTCGAGGCGGCGGTTGTTCGTGCCGGTGGGTGTACCCACGTTCTGCATGGCCAGCTTCGGTTCTTCGGTCTGAATGCGCGGCGGCGGAGCGGGCGTGTCCACGCCCGGCGGAGGCAACTGCGGGCCCCGAGTGGCCGCCTCGACCTTCGGAGGCGCGGGAATCGCGGGCGCGGCCGGTTTGGGCGCCGGAGCGGGCGCGGGCGGCGGCTGGAATTGGCGCGGCGGCGCCTGCAGGCGCGACTTCGCCAGCAGCTCGTCCAGGTTGACCTGGTCGGCCGCTTTCCCGCGCGTCGGCTCCTGCTGGGTAAGTTTCAGCGGAGGCGCCACCAGGCGCGTGGCGTGTTGCAGTTCCGCAGCCACTTCCTCCTCCGGAGCCGGAGGTCCCGAGGGCAGCCGCGCCAGCAACAGGACCAGACCGACGACGGCCGCATGCACCAGCAGCGAGCCGATGCCGTCGCGGAGCCAGCGCCGCGGGCTGCGGTCCGGACTCCAGTCGAGGAGCAGGTTAAGTTCTTCACCGGTCCGCTTCTGCATCGCAGGGGGTCAAAGGAAGAGACGTAGCGCGGGAGCCCGAAGTTGCCCGGTTCAACCGCTACCGGACAAGCTGCTCGCAGATTCGCTGCGTGTGCTCTTCGATCTTAGCAAGGATGTCCAGCGCCACCTCCAACGCGGCGAGGCCCTCCTCGCCCGTCACCGTCGGCGCCGAGCGCGTGGCGACGCTCTCGATGAACGCCGCGAGCTCGAGTTTCAGCGGCTCCGATTTCTCCACCGTCACCGCCTCGCAGTGAATCTCGTTTCCCGCGGCGCCGTCCGGCCCTTCCTGCACCGTGAAGGTGAGCAGATCCTGGCGCTGGTAGTCGAGCGAAATGTACTGGCTCGGCTGGAAGACGCGCAGCTTGCGCACGCGTTCGGTGGAAACGCGGCTGGCGGTGAGGTTGGCGATGCAACCGGTGGGGAACGCCAGGCGGACGTTGGCGATGTCCACCTTGTTGGTGAGAATGGGCAGCCCGGCCGCGCGAATCTCCTCCGGCGGGCAGCCCACCAGGCTGAGTACGACATCCACGTCGTGGATCATCAGATCGAGAACCACGTCCACGTCCAGGCTGCGCGGCGTGAACACGCTCATGCGATGGACTTCGAAAAACAGCGGCGTGGTGCGAATCCGCCGCAGGGCCATCACCGCGGGATTGAACCGTTCCAGATGTCCCACCTGCAGGATGCGGCCATGCTGTCGCGCGGTGTCCGTCAGGCGGCGGGCGGAAGCGGCGTCGGACGCGATGGGCTTCTCCACCAGTACGTCGATGCCGTTCTCGAGGAGCTGACAGCCGACGTCGGCATGGGCCGTGGTGGGCGCCGCGACAACGGCGGCGTCGATGGGCCCGGTAAGCTCGCCGAGCGTGGCAACGGCCCGGCAGCCGAACTCCGCCGAGGCCGCTGCCGCTCGATCGGGATTCGTGTCGACCACGGCGGCGAGTTGAGCGTCGGGCGAGTTTCGCAGGACACGCAGATGATTCCGGCCGAACGAACCGGCGCCGATGACGGCGATCCGAACTGGTTGCACTGCATCGAGCGTATCACTCCGGCGGGGGCACAGGATCAGGGTTCGCGAGGGGTTCGAGCAGTTCCCGCGCGTCGGCTTCGTCCTCGCGCGCCACCTGGATCTGGGAGTGGCACTTGTTCATGGGACTCATGGGAGTTTCGCCGAACCCAAGGGTGGCGTGGAAGCCTCTGAAGTACCGGGGATCGTCACCGCTCACGACGTAAGCGATGCCGGCATCATCCAGCGCGGTGGTCGCCAGACGCAGCGCGAAGGAGTCCGGGACCTCCAGGACGGTGACGAGTTCGGGTGGGGGCTGGTCCACGACTTGCAGCTTACATCAACTCCCGAGCGGCGGCTACCGTGCGGTCAATGTCAGCGTCGCTGTGGGCGGCGGAAACGAAGCCCGCCTCGAACTGTGAAGGCGCCAGATAAACGCCCCGATCCAGCATGTGATGAAAGAACCTTGCGAACCTGGCCGTGTCTGATTTGCTGGCTGAAGTCCAATCACTCACCTGTTCTGACGTGAAGAAGAACGTGAACATCGACCCTACGCGGTTCACCGTGGTCCCCGGCGGCGGATTGGCCGTCAGGCGCGCCGTCCGCTCCTCCAGCGTGCCGTAGATTTCGGGGTGCGCCTGCAGATGCCGCAGCGTCGCCAGCCCGGCCGCCACCGCCAGCGGATTGCCCGCGAGCGTGCCCGCCTGATAGATGGGCCCCGCCGGCGCCACGCGGCTCATGATGTCGGCCCGGCCCCCGTAGGCCGCCAGCGGCATCCCGCCGCCAACGATCTTGCCAAGCGTGGTGAGATCGGGACGGATGCCGAAGCGCTGCTGGGCTCCGCCGAGCGCCAGGCGGAAGCCGGTCATCACCTCGTCGAAGATCAGCACGGAGCCGTGCCGGGCGGTCAGCTCGCGCAGGGCTTCGAGGAAACCCGGGGCGGGCGGGACACAGCCCATGTTGCCCGACACCGGCTCCACGATCACGGCCGCAATGGCTCCGCCATGCTCGTCAAAAGCCCTCTCAACCGCCGCTGTCGAATTGAACGGCAAAGCGATTGTTGTTTCCGCGAAAGCGCGGGGGACGCCCTGGGTGTCGGCAATTCCGAGGGTGGCCATGCCCGAGCCGGCTTTCACCAGCAGCGAGTCCACGTGGCCGTGATAGCATCCTTCGAACTTGACGGTCAGATCGCGCCCGGTGAAGCCGCGGGCCACTCGCAGCGCGCTCATGGTGGCCTCGGTGCCGGAGCTGACCAGGCGCACCATCTCGATGGAGGGAACGCACTCGCGGATGAGCTCCGCCAGCTCGACCTCGGCTTCGGTGGGAGCGCCGAACGTGGTGCCGTTCTCGAGCGCCTGGGTGATGGCGTCGATGACGCACTTGGGCCGGTGGCCCAGGATCAGCGGCCCCCACGAGCAGACGTAATCGATGTACTGGTTCCCGTCGGCGTCGTAGAGGCGGGAACCCTCGCCGCGGACGATGAACGGGGGCGTGCCGCCCACGCCGCGGTAGGCGCGCACGGGCGAGTTGACGCCGCCCGGGATCACCCGCTTCGCGCGCGCGAACAGCGCTTCGGAGGTGGCGTGGTTCATCGGGTCCTCGTCAGGCAATGTCCTCGCCCGGGATGAGCCGGTTCAGGAAGAACCCCAGCAGCGCTTCGCCCAGCGTGCCACGCAACCCGCGCACCAGCCGGCTCTTCAGACCGAGGTAGGACTGCGTCCCCGCGAACAGATCCTGCATGAGCGCGCAGAAGCGCGGGCTGTGGCGGGTGAACTGCACCATCCGCGCGGGCACGGTGCTGAACAGGAACCGGCTGGAATAGACACGCCCGGCCAGCAGGGAACCGAATTCCAGATCGGCGACGAAGTCCTCGCGAAGCAGGCTGCGGTAGGCATGCGCCTTCGCCTCGGGCGCGTACGCGTCATCCAGAATCGTACGGCTGGCCAGATCGCCGGAGCGCATGGCGTAGTACAGCCCCTCGCCGGTGATGGGGTCCACCAGCCCGGCGGCGTCGCCCACCGCCATCCAGCGGTCGCCGGCCATGCGATTTCGTTGCCAGGCATGCCGGCTGAGCGATGGCAGGACGTGGCCATAAAACGTCGCGCCCCGCCAGGATAGCGAGTGTTCCTCCATGTATCGCTCGAGCCGGGCGCGCATGGTTTGGGCCGGTTGGTTCTTTCCGCAGATTCCCACCGAGAGATGCCCGCAGCGCGGGAACACCCAGATGTAGCCATCGAGGCCCGGCAGGAACTGGATGTCGATATGTTCCTGCTGGCCCGGCACGTAGTAGCCGAGAGCGGTGGCGGTGTCGCCGGGGGTCCATTCGGTGCCGACGCCTCGCAGCGGGTTGCGCGCGCCGGTGGCGATCACGCAGTAGTCTGCCTCCACGCAGCCGTGGCCCGTTCGCACCAGCCACCCGCGGTCCTGGCGGTCGAGGGCGAGGACCCGTGCCTTCTCCACCTGTGCGCCGGCGTTCTCCGCGCGCTTCAGCAGCATTCGATTCAGGTCGAAACGCGAGTAGATGAGCAGTGGTTGCCGGAGCTGGAGCGAAGCCGAGCCCGCCCGGGGAGCGGCGATGTTCGTGTGCGTGATGAGCTTCTTCGGGGTGTCGTTCTCCATGAGGAACGGATACTGGTGCCACGCCTTGTAGGTGAGACCGCCGCCGCAGGGCTTTTCCCAGGCGAGTTTCTCGTCGAAGACCACGGTTTCCAGACCCGCCCGCGCCAGCCGCTCCGCCGCGAAGGAGCCTGCCGGACCGCCTCCCAGCACTGCGACTCGCTTCATGTCTGTTGCTCCGTGCACCGGCGGGCCATATCGAGGGAGCTACTTCGACGGCACCGAGGGAATCGCCGGGTGGCCGGGCGGCAACGCGGGCATTCCGCCGCCGTGCGGGTTTGCGCCCATGCCGCCCATGTCGCCATGCGGATTTGCGGCATCGCCATGCGGGTTTGCACCCGCGCCCATGCCCGTACGGGCCTTCACCACCCACTCGTTGCCTTTGCGCTCGAGAATGTACTTCATGCTGATGCCGCCGGAGGGGCCGGTAGATCCTTTGGCCTGGAAGTGAACGGTGGCGTCCGCCTCATTCTGGCGGAACGAAACGGAGGTGACGTTCACGTCCATGGCGCTGAGGCCGGGTTTCTTCGCCAGGTAATTCATGATGCCGCGCTGCACCGCCTCGGTGTTTTGAATGTCCTTGTGGCAGGCGGCCAGCAGGAGGAAGGCGGACAGCGCCGTGGCAATCGGGACCCTGTTCATGAAACCGATTATAGCCGTGTCCGCATCCGGCAGGGTCTTAACGGCGCGTTAAGGAGGAAGTCGTGACACGCTTCTCGGCTTGCCTGCAGGCTGCCCCGCGCCTCCGCGTCGAGCAGCGACACGCTGTATAACATCACCAGGAACACTACCCCCCAGATCGCGAGGAAGCTAAGGATAGCGGTCGCTCCTGATTGCATGATCGCAGCCCCTCCTGTCCACGGCCCGAAGACAGTGACAGAGGTCGCGACATTGACAACGACGATTGTCGCGATACACGCCTTACAATAGGCGTTCGTATCCGAGATTGCCCTGCGCACCCATGACGCGCCACATGGTGACGCGACACATGGTTTGCCGCTGTCCACGATGCTGCTATTATATCCTCCCGTACAAATACGCTCCAGCACAACGAAATTACAATCGCTGCACGAGGCGATTTCGGGACAAAAGAGTATTCCGGCGTTCCTCTGACCCACCATATGTCCTGGTCGCTGGCGGATAATGCGCGAAACAGGGCGTTGGTGAACCTACTGCGCTGACCACACCACCGCGCCGTTCACAATGGTGGCCACCGGGCCGCCGCGGAAGGTGCGGCGGTGGAACGGCGAGTTGCGGCTCTTCGAGAAGGAGTGGTTGACGTCGTAGGTCCACTCGCGCTCGAGGTCGAAGATGGTGACGTCGGCGGTGGAGCCGGGCGAAAGCGTGCCGCGGTCGAGCTGCAGGATGCGCGCCGGACCCGCGGTGAACAACTCCACCATGCGCGCCAGCGGCACTTTCCCGGAACGCACCAGCTTCTCCAGCGCCAGGGCCAGCGCGGTTTCCAGTCCGATGATGCCGAACGGGCACTTCTCGAACTCCTGCATCTTGTCGCTTCCGGCGTGCGGCGCGTGATCGGTGGCGATGGCGTCCACGGCGCCGGACACGATGCCCTCCACCACCGCATCCACGTCGCAACAGGCGCGCAGCGGCGGCTTCATCTTGTAGTTGCCGTCGTAAGGCCGCAGGTCGGCGTCGGACAGCGAAAAATGGTGCGGCGTGGCCTCGCAGGTGACCCTCAGGCCGCGCGCCTTGGCGAAGGCCACCATCTCCACGGCGTGATGCGAGGAAATGTGCGCCACGTGGTAGCGCGCGCCGGTGACTTCGGCGAGCAGAATATCGCGGGCCACCATGACGTCCTCGGACGCCGCGGGAATGCCCCGCAGACCGAGGCGCACGCTTTCCCGGCCCTCGTGGATGTCGCCGCCGGCGCTCAGATTGAGGTCTTCGCAATGGTCGATCACGGGCAGGCCGAACGCCTTAGCGAATTCCATGGCGCGGCGCATGACGCGCGCGTTCATCACCGGGCGGCCGTCGTCGGAGATGGCTACGATGCCCGCCTGTTTCATGGAGCCGATGGCCGCCAGTTCCTCGCCGTCGCTATTTTTGGTGATGGCGCCGACGGGAAAGACATTGACCGGGGCCACCCGCCAGGCCGTCTCCACGATGTAGCGCGTCACCGTGGCGTTGTCGTTCACCGGCGACGTGTTGGGCATGGGGCAGACGGAGGTGAATCCGCCGGCCGCCGCGGCGCGCGCTCCGCTCTCGATGGTCTCGGCGTACTCGAAGCCAGGCTCGCGCAGGTGCACGTGCATGTCGATGAAGCCGGGGGCCACCACCAGGCCGGTGGCGTCGAACTCCTCGGCCCCGCTGGGGTCGATGTCCGCGGCCACGGCGGCGATCACGCCGTCTTCGAGCGCCACGTCGCGAAGCGCGTCGATTCCGTTGGCCGGGTCCACCACGCGGCCGTTCCTGATCACGATCCTGGCCATTTCCTGGTTCGCTCCGCTTCGGGTTCAGTTCGCTCCGAGAATCCGTTCGAGCACGGCCATGCGCACCGCGACTCCATTTTCCACCTGATTCAGGATCACCGATTTCTGCGAATCGGCCACTTCAGACGAGATCTCGCGGCCGCGATTGATGGGCCCGGGATGCATGACGATGGCATTGGGCCGGGCCAGCGCCAAGTGTTCCAGGCGCAGGCCGTAAAACTGGAAGTACTCGCTGGCCGGATAGGCCGCCTCATGCTGGCGCTCGAGCTGCACGCGCAACATCATGATGACGTCGGCATTGCGGATGGCCTGGCGAATGTCCCAGGTGAGTTCCACGCCGGGGGTAATCTGCGCCAGCTCGCGCGGCAGCAGAGAGGCCGGCCCACACAGCACGATCTGCGCGCCGAACTTCGACAGCAGGTAGATGTTGGAGCGGGCCACGCGGCTGTGCGCGATGTCGCCGATGATGGCCACCCGCAGGCCTTCCAGCGGACCGCGGCGGTCGAGGATGGTGCGCGCGTCCAGCAGCGCCTGGGTGGGGTGCTCGTGCGTGCCATCGCCGGCGTTGATGATGGGCGTGGGCAGATAGCGCGCCAGAAAGTGCGGCGCTCCGGAGGCCGCGTGGCGCATGATGATGGCGTCGGGCCGCATGGCCGCCAGCGTGTTCAGCGTGTCCACCAGAGACTCGCCCTTGGAGACGCTGGAGCCGGAGGCGGTAATCGAAACCATGTCGGCGCCGAGGCGCTTGGCGGCGATTTCGAAACTGGTGCGGGTGCGCGTGGAGGCCTCGAAGAACAGGTTCACCACAGTGCGGCCGCGCAACGCGTCGCGCTTCTGGAAAGGCTGGTTCTGGATGGGCTGAAAGTCTTTGGCGCGGTCGAGGATGGCCTGAATCTCGGCCCGATCCAGCGGTTCGATACCGAGCAATCCCATGTTCATGAGGATTCCCGCCGGCTATTCCGGCACGCGTTCCACCAGCAATACCTTTTCGGTGTTATCCACCTCGCGGAATTTCACTTCGATGATCTCGTTGTCCGAAGTCGGCACGGTACGGCCGACGTATCGCGCGCCGATGGGCAACTCGCGGTGGCCTCGGTCGATGAGCACCAGCAATTGCACGCGGGCGGGGCGGCCCCGCTCGAACAGGCCATCGAGAGCGGCGCGCACCGTGCGGCCCGTATAAAGGACGTCGTCGGTGAGAACGATGTCCCTGCCGGTGACGGAAAACGGAATGTCCGTGCCGCCGACGACAGGCTTGTCGCCCACCGTGGACAGGTCGTCGCGGTAGAGATTGATATCGAGGGTGCCGACGGGGACGTCGATTCCTTCGAGATCGCGAATCTTCGCGGCCAACCGCTCGGCCAGGGGCACCCCGCGGCGGCGCACGCCGATGAAGACCAGCTTGCTGAGGTCTTTGGTCTTCTCGAGGATCTCGTGCGCCAGGCGGACCAGCGTGCGGTCGATCTCCGAGGCGCTCATCAACTGAGCTTTCTCGCGTATGGCAGCCATGTCGCTCCGAAGCGACCAGCGTAGCACAGGCCGGGAGCGGCATCAGGAACAGCGGCGTTCCGGGCACTTTGCGGACACTGCGCGCCGGCCGGCCGATCGCCTCCGCTACCCCATCCCGCGTGCAGGCCCGCCACCTCTTCGCGAAAATACTCGCGGGGAAGACCCGGTTCCGCCGAAAGCCGTTTCAGACGATAGCAATCCGCGCCCCGACGGTTCAATTCCGCCCGCGTGGTAACCGCGGTCGCAAAGCCGCATTGCGCGACTATTCTTTCGGTCTCATCATTCCAGTCGCCATTCGGATAACAGAAGTGGATCACCGGACGCCCCAGCTCCCGCTCGATGCGCGCTCTGGACCCGGCGATTTCCTCCCGCAAAGCATCCGCGTCTTCGACATTGGGAAGAACCGGATGCGTCCTGGTGTGCGCTCCGAACTCAACGCCCGCATCGGCAAGCTTGCGCACGTCGTCCCAGGTCAGCGCCGCGTATTCCGGGGGAGCTTCGCGAGGAATCTCGACTTCGAACACAGCCTCCAGGCTTTCGATAAACTCTAGCCGGAGTCGGTCACGAACCCGCACCATCCGGGCGGTAATCCTCGAGACCGCATCCTCTCTCTCGACGCCGGTCGTCAGCCGAAGTTCCTCAACCGTCTCGCCCACGCGGATCGACACGAGTTTCTTACGCGTGTGCATTACCGCAAAGCTCAGCCGGTTCCACCACGGCCAGAGCTTTCCGTCGATGAAGTCCGAGATCAGATACACCGTCGCGGGGACTTTCCATCTTTCAAACACCGGCATCGCCTCCGTCAGGAAATCGCGGTATCCGTCGTCGATGGTGACGGCCAGGGTGCGCGGCGCGAGTGGCTCGCCATTCCGGAGGCTTCTCGCGATCTCCGACAGCGGTGTCAGGCGAAAGTGCCGCTGCAGGAACTCACATTGCCTGGCGAGCGCGGCTTGTCCATTCGGGTAAAAGTCCGGCGAAAAGCGGTGGTACGTAAGTATTCGGAAGCTGTTCCGGCTGCTCCAGAGAATCGCACGCAGACCGCCGAAGCGATGCAGGGCGATGCGAGCCAGCCGTTTGACGGCGCGGGGGGCAGGCATCATGCTTCGGCCTCGAGCGGCTCCACCGGCAATTCCTGCGGCATCAGCACTCGCGCGATGCGGCGTCCTTCGAACGCCACGGCGGGCGCCCGCCAGCGCGCCAGCAACGCGCCACGCACGCGCATCTCCACGATTTCGCGTTTCAGTGCCGCCATTTCATAGCACACGTGATGCAGCCCACCGCTCCTTTATTCGTACCGGCGAAGATTCCCCGCCCGGCTCCACCAGCTCGAGAAAGAGTGGCTCCTGTCCCAGAGTGCGATTGCAGTTGAGGCTTCGTCGATGGATCGGAAGTACCGGAACGTTTGCGGTGCCGAGGGACCGAAAGAGTCAGATTCGGCCAGCCGGTCGAGGTCCATGGAGACCGCCGACTCCTCTTCGATCACGCTGCCGAGCGTGACGCCGGCCATCAAATCCCAGGCGCCCACCGTCGCCACCGGAGCGGCCACAAAGACAGTCCGGAGACAACGAATCAGGCGAAGCGCGAGGTCATTCGTTGGAGATCGTCAGGATTTTCCGATGAGACTCAGGCCGATGGGCAGCGCCCACGGACAGGCCCGCAGCAACGAGACTGCCGCCAGATATTTCTTCTTCCGGCTGTACTCGTAACAGGCTTCGTAGCACCGCGCGGCGTCTTTCCAGCGCCGCTCCCGGATCGCGATTTTCCCGTCGATCGCGTCGACGTCGAACTGGTTCAGGGCGCGCCGGCGCTTCAGGCATTCCCGCTCTTCCGGCGTGAGATCGAGCACCCGGCCCGCCTTGTCCAGCACCGCGAGCAAACGCCGCGCAGCTCCGATGTCCAGGGTGTAATTGTCGTGATGGAGCCGGTAGCGGCCAAGCGATTCCCGGTTATATCCAATCCGGCCGGGAGGATCGGCCTTCAGCATCCGCAGCCACAGGTCCAGGTCTTCCGCGAGGGGCTTGGTTTCGTCATACATTCCGATACGCACCAGCGTCTCGCGCTGGAGAATCGACCCCAGAACTCGCGGCGCCGTGCGGCTTTCGAGAATGCTGCAAAACGACACCGGCCCGGTGGAGGGAAACACGTCCATGTAGTACATCTGGTCGTGCCCGCGCCACCGGGCAGCCGCCTCGGGGCTTTCCGCGAAGTTGAACGAGTTGCAGTACACCGCGTCGTACTCGGGGTGTTCCCGCATCATGCGCACCTGCGATTCCAGACACGTCGGGTCGAGCATATCGTCGGCGTCCAGTTGCACGATGTATTTCCCGACAGACGCGTGAATCGCGGTGTTCCGAGCCGCACCCGGTCCGCGATTGGGCTGCCAGATGTACTTCACGCGCGACCCGTAGGGCCGCAAAACCTCTTCCAGTGCCGCGCTATCCGGACACCCGTCGCTGACCACGACGATTTGAAAGTTCTGAAATGTCTGGCTCAGCACGGAATCGACAGCGGCGCCAATATATCGCGTGGCTTTGTACGAGGGAATGATGACACTCACCTCGGGTGCTGCGTCTGTCATACGAGATAGAGTATACTCCGCGTGTTTGCGAACCCGAAGCGCTCAGCGGGGTCACGGGCAACTGCGTCCTGAACGCGGAACGCCGGTCTACTCGGTGACCGCTCGTGGAGCGTATCAGTGGCTGTGATACACTCGGCCATCTGTGCGAGAGGGCCAAAGTCCGAATCCTCGGCGAGCGGACTCCGGCTGGCCTCCGGTGGTCGTAGCGGGCGGGTATCAGACCGGCGTCGTGCTCATGCGGGACCTGGTCCGGCGCGGTCTGGACGTCTATTGCGTCGAGTGGTTCCGCGAGCAGCCCTGTTTCCGCTCGACATACGGGACGACTTTCGAATGTCCGAACCCGGATGAAAGACCCGATGAGTGGCTGAGCTTCATGATCGAGATCGGCGGGAGACTGGCTTCCAAACCGGTATTGATCCCCACCGCCGACCAGTTTGTCACCGCGATTGGCAGGCATGCGACGGAGCTGAGGAACCACTTCCTGTTCTGTCACGGCGGGGCGACGGTGCAGGCACTGCTGGCTACCAAGCAGCGGCAGTACGACCTGGCGGGCGAGCATGGGTTGCCGGTACCTCGCACACGGTTCGTCCGCTCCGTGGAGGAGATGAGCGAATTCGCCTCGACCGCTCAGTTTCCGTGCCTGTTTAAACCTCTTCACGCGCGGGAGTGGGGCCGGCTCCCGGCCGGTCATCCGTTCCGTGGCAGGCAACTCGTGGTAGTGAACTCGGGCGAAGAGCTGCTGGCGAAATACCGACTGGTTGCAGAGATCAATCCCGAATTGGTGGTGCAGGAAGTGATCGAGGGACCGGATACGGCCAAGCTGGTGTACCTCTCGTGCTATGGCAGCGATGGCCGGCGGATTGGCGCCTGCATGGTGCGGGAAGTCCGCACGGCGCCTATCTATTTCGGCTCGGCGAGCGTGGTTGAGCCGGTTGTGGATGAGGAAGCGGATTCGTTATCCGACGGATTCCTCAAGGGTATCGGCTACGCCGGCATCTGCGAGCTGGAGCTGAAACGCGACAGCCGGGACGGCCGGGTGAAACTGATTGAAGCGAACCCGCGGTACAGTGTCACGGCCGACGCCGCGCCCTATGCCGGCGTGGATCTTGGCTGGCTCCACTACCTGGATCTGATTGGCCAGCCGGTGGCGATGACGAACCCGGACGGCCGCGACTTCAGGCACATCGTGCTGATCCGCGATTTCTCGACGTTTCGCAGCTACCTGCGTGACGGGCTGGTGACGTGGGGCGGGCTGTTTCGATCATATCGCCCTCCGGTTGGGTTCTTCGATTTCGACCTTCGCGATTGGCGCGTGACGGCGGCCACCGTCAACCAACTCATCCGCCTGCTGATTGGCCCGCCGCTGAGACGTTTGTTCCCACGGAAAACCCCAGCCTGACCCGTCTCGCGCAGGTGCTGCCGGGGATCGGCGTGGCCTCCACAGATCTCAGCTACGTGTCCCCCAATCTCAGCAACTTCCCGGGGTCCAGCGTGCGCTTCCTGGGATAGCGGCGGCCTTACTCACGCCATTTCCGCCCGGTGCGCTGCAACTGGTTCTGGCTTCGGTGAAGGATTTTGTCGCGCCGCTTGCGCGCCAGCGTGCCCGTAACGGACTGCCGCAGCTCGCGGTTCGCCACCTCGCCGCGCAACTGGCGGAAGTGGTTCACGCGATTTGCCGGGATGCGGCCTTCGGCGATGGCCTCGGCGACCATGCACCCGGGCTCTCCCTCGTGCGCGCAATCGCGGAAGCGGCACCCGGCGGCAATCTCCCGCAAATCGTCAAACACCATCTCCACCGATTGCTCGCTCGCCCACAATTGCACTTCGCGTAGGCCGGGCATGTCGATGAGCAGCCAGCCCTGCGGCAACAGGAACAACTCGCGGTGCGTGGTGGTGTGTCGTCCGCGGCTGTCGCCGTCGCGCACCGGCTGCGTTCGCAGCGCATCGCGTCCCAGAAGGACGTTCACCATGGTGGACTTGCCCACACCCGAACTGCCGGCCAGAGCAGCGGTGTTGCCAATCCCCACGGCATCGGTGAGGGCTGCTGGCGCGGTGCGATCCCACGCGCTCCAGAAGACAACCGGCGTGCCCGCCGAGGCGCTTCGGGCAGCGTCCAGCGCGCGCTGGCGCTCGCTTGTCGCGGGGTCGAGAACATCCGCCTTGCTGAGAACGATTACCGGATCGGCTCCGCTTTGCTCGGCAAGGACGAGGTAGCGCTCGATGCGGCGGACGTTGAAATCTCCGTCCAGGCCGGTCACGATCAGCAACACGTCGATGTTGGCCGCGAGCACCTGACGGCCGAACGTCGAACCCGGCTGTTTGCGCGCCAGAACAGTCTTGCGCGGCAGCACCGCCTCCACCCGATCGGCAGCGGGCGCCAGCACCAGCCAGTCACCCACGGCGGTTTCCATGAGGCGGCCCGGAAGTGAGACGTCCAACTCGCCGCATTCCGCGATCACCCGGCAGCCGTTTTTTCGGACGGCGAGCACGCGCGCGGCGCGAAACCCGCCATCCTTCCAATCCACGAACGCGCGCACAAGTGGCGCGTTCCATCCAAACTGTTCCAGATTCAATTCCTTGTCCTCAGGAGAGCAGGCGCGGGGCGAAGGCCGCGGAGTTCGGGGAGTGTGCACACCACCAACGTCCCGCCGACGATGGCGGAGGCGGTCACAACCCCGAGCTACTGGACAAGGACGGTCAGAGGCAGATCCCAGTGTAGCGTGAAAGCACACTTGTCAGTGTCCCGCTCGTTTTCGGCCAGGCCGATTTGTCTAACCCTTTCTGCGAGTCTCTTTTTATGAAGAGCACTGGCCATGGAGGACATTGAGCGCGCGGTCGATATCGGCGGCGGCGTTATACAGGTGCGGGGAAGCGCGCAGCAGCCCGCCGCGAAGTGCGACATCGATGCCGGCACTGCGAAGCGCCGCGCGGATCGCCGGATTCAGCGTGCGGCGCCGGTGCGAGAAGAATACAAGAGTTGACCGGCGCGGTCCCGCTTCGCACGGGCTCAAGAGTTCCCAGGCGTCACGTTCAAGGCCATCGACGAAACGGTCGACGAGACTCTGATCATGAGCCTGGATGTTCTCCACTCCCGCGCGGAGTACGTGCTCGACAGCCGCTGCCCACGGTTTGAAGTTAAAGAAGTTGGCGGTGCCGAACACGTCAAAAGCGCGCAGACCCAGGCCTTCCCGGAGCTCCGCATCGACGATCTCCCTACCAAGGTCTTCCGCTGTCATCATAGAGAGCCAGTAGGCTTTCATGGGCTGCAGACGGTGCTGGAGCTTCGGCCCGATCCAACAAAACCCGGTGCCATAGGGACCGCACAACCACTCGAATCCGGCGCATGCGAGGGCATCGACTGGCGCCTGGGAGAGATCAATGGGCCGGGCGCCAAGCGCTTGCGAAGCATTGACGACGAACGTGACGTCGCGGGACCTGCAAATGGCCCCGAGTGTGTCCAGATCAATGGCGTATCCGGAGAACGAGTGGACCCACGTCGTACAAAACAGCCTGGTGCGAGGTGTCATGGCAGCTTCCAACTCATCGGGCGATGGTACATGCTCGCGGGGCCGGATACGCACCACCCGCACGCCATGCCGGCGTTCCAGCAGAAGCCACGGCAATATGTCCGACGGAAAGTCACCCGCTACGACAATGATCTCGTCTCCGGCTTGCCACGGGTGGGAATTGGCGACCAGGTGAATCCCGTAAGAGGCGCTATTGGCCAGTACGATTTCCTCCCGCGGGGCATTGACGAGCTTTGCCAGCACGGCACGGAGCCGCCGTGGTACATCATTGAAGCGATCGGCTGTGAGCTGGTATGGCGCGAGTTTCCACGCCACGGCGTCCCGTGCTTCCTCGGCCGCCGCTACCGGTAATGCCCCCTGGTGGGCAGTATTGAGCCAGACCCGTCCGGCAAAATCGCCGAACCCGCCAAATCGATCTGAACCCTCCACTGTATCCATATCGCTCCCGGACAGACGCTCGCTCATCTGGTTCACAATGCGCCGAACCCGGAACCGTTGAGTTTACCTTCATTGGCTTGATGGAAACAAGAACCAGCTTCTGCGTGGGTCCCGCGCTCCGCTAGAATGGTGACGACGGCAATGAGCGACACCGATTTTCTGCCACCCGCTTCCTTCGAGTTTCTAGTGCTCTCGTTGAAGATGCAGGCTGAAGTGCAACTCGGCCTCATGCACTTCGGAGAGGAGAAAGACCGGCCGGAACCCAACCTTCCGCTGGCGCGCCATAGCATCGACATGCTCGGCGTGCTGCTGGAAAAAACCAAAGGCAACCTCGCTACCGAGGAGCATCGCCTGCTGGAGAACGCCATCACCGAACTGCGCTTCCGCTATGTATACGTCAGCGACCAACAGGCGAAGCCCACAACGAGCGAGGGCGCCGGCGATAGCGGGGAGCAGGCCGGGGCCTGATGGCGGACGGCAGGCTGAGCATCACGGTGCTGGGGTCGGGCACCAGCGTTGGCGTCCCTACCATCGGCTGCCATTGCGCCGTGTGCACGTCGGACGACCCGCGCGACAAGCGCCTCCGCCCTTCGGTGCTGGTCCGCTGGAACGGCCATGCCGTGCTCATCGACACTACGCCGGACTTCCGCCAGCAGGCGCTCGCGGCGCGCATCGAGCGGCTGGACGCGGTTCTGATCACCCACGCGCATGCCGACCACATCATGGGCCTGGACGATGTGCGGCCTTTGAACTTTCGGACGTCCGGGCCGATCCGCGTCTACGGCTCGGCCCAGAGCATCGACACCATTCGCAGGACGTTCCCGTACATCTTCGACACGGGGCCCACGGAATCCTGGGTTCCGAAGATCGAAACCCGGACCTTCGACGGCGAGCGGCCGATCAGCGTGGGCGGGCTCGACTTCGAGCCCATACGGCTGGCTCACGGCCGCGGCACCGTGCATGGGTTCCGCTTCGGGCCCGCCGCCTATCTCACCGATCACAGCGACATCCCGCCCGAGAGCATGGAGAGGCTGCGCAATCTGGACGTGCTCTTCCTGGATGCCCTGCGCCACCGGCCGCACCCCACGCATTCCACCGTGGAGCACTCGCTGGGAACGGTGGCCGAGCTGAAACCGCGGCGGGCGTTCTTCACGCACATCTGTCACGACCTGCCGCACAAAGCGACGGAAGCGGCGCTGCCAGCACACGTTCGGCTGGCCTACGACGGACTGGTGATCGAGGCGGGCCCGCCACGGCCGGCCGGCTTTCGCGTGTTCCGCGCGCTGGAGGACGTTCCCTCCGATTTTGCTCCCTGTGCGCTCACCATCGGCAACTTCGATGGAGTGCACACCGCGCACCGGTCCATCATGCGGCGGGTGGCCACCATTGCGCACGCGCGCGGCTGGCGTGCGGCGGCCATGACCTTCGACCCGCATCCGGCTTCGGTGGTTACGCCAGAGATCGCGCCGCGCCTCCTGACCAGCATCGAACGGCGCTGCGAGCTGATGCAGCAGGCGGGTCTGGATGAAGTGCTGGTGCTGCCTTTCACGCCGGCGGTGGCCAGACTGTCGCCCGAGCATTTCATCCGGGAGGTGGTGACGGAGCGGCTGGGAGCGCGAGCCGTGCTGGTGGGCCACAACTTCCACTTTGGCCGCGGGGCTTCCGGAGACACGCCGGCGCTGCACGAGTTGGGACAGCGCTACGGTTTCGAGGTGGAAATATGCCCGGCGGTGCGTTGCCGCGGGTACGTGGTGAGCAGCACGCACATCCGCAAGTTGATCGCCGAGGGCGATGTGACCAATGCCTGGCGCATGCTGGAACACCCCTTCGCCCTGCAGGGAACGGTAGTGCCGGGCGAGGGCGTCGGATCGCGACAAACCGTCCCCACCCTGAATCTGTCCACCGAGGCCGACCTGCTGCCGCTCGGCGGCGTGTACGTCACGCGCACGTTCGATCTCGACGACGGGCGGCGGTGGCAATCGGTGACCAACGTCGGCTTCCGGCCCACCTTCGGCGGAGAGCGTCTTAGTATCGAGACATTCCTGCTATCGCCGTTCGACAGCCGCACGCCCGCGCGCATCCGCGTGGAGTTCCTGTACCGGTTGCGCGAGGAACGGAAGTTCGAGAGCGCCGAGGCGCTGAAGGCGCAGATCCTCCGCGACGTGCAGCGCGCCGAGCGATTCCTGCGCCGAGTCGCGGAAATGTTGTAACCGATGGGCCAGCCCAGGGCGGCCACGATGGAGCACCTACTGCTGCTTCGCGGGCGCGACGACGTACACATATTCGAGCGGCTCTTTCCCGGTGTTCGCCACGTTGTGGCGGGTTGCGGGCGGGATATAGGCGAACGCCGGAGCGACGAAGGTCCGGTTCGCCTGCCCGTCGATCAGTGCCTCGCCCTGGCCGCGCAGGATGATCAGGGCTTCTTCATTCTTTCCGGTGGTGTGCCAACCGACGGCCGCCCCGGGTTTCAGGCGTACAAAGCCGCTACGCATACCCGTCGTCTGAGGTGCGCCTTGCAGCAAAAGACAATCGCCCCCCGGACATTCCAGCGACCGGGCCAACGGCTGCGGCCCTGACATTTGCGAAGGGAGCGGCACAAAGGCGAGCGACAATACTGCCGGAATACTCAAGATTGTTGAACGTGGGAACAGTCTCACAGTTTCCTCCCTGGGCACAGTCTTCCCTGCTCGCGCGCCACGGACCGGAGGAATGGTGTCAATTCAGGAACGCGGATTTGCGGTTTCGGCATCGGTAGCACGACCAGAGTCATCGTAACACCGGCATCCGGGAGCCGCATCGCGCGGGCGCCGCACCGCAAAAATGTTGTAGCCGGCGGGCCAGTCTGTTACTCTAACCTGACAGGGGAGACCGGTGGCCGCACGTCCTATTGCCGCACTGCTGTTGCTGAGTCTCTCTCCGCTTGCTCCCGCGCTGACATTGACCGGCAATGCAGGCTCCCAGCCGGCGATGTCGCGCTGCTGCCGCGGCAAGCGCACGTGTTGTTGCCGCCACAGCGGCGGCGCTCCGGGCTGGCACTCGATGCCTTGTTGCCAAGGCGGTTGTCACGGCTCGGCGGCAACGGCTGCGGGCTTCCCATTTCTTCCGGCACCGGCACAGACGCGCGTTCCGATGTCCATCGCCCGCTCGCCGCGAATCGCGCCGTCGCGGCCCGCTATCCGCGTGGCCACGATTCACTCGCCGCTGTTCCAGCGTCCTCCTCCCGTCAACTCCGGTCCCTCATAGTCTGAATGTCCGTGAAGTGCGCGCAGACGCGTGATTTCGGCGCCGCGCCGGTTCCACAACAAACCCTGGGAAGGAGGCTTCATGCGAAAGCTTATATTCTGTTTGTGTCTGCCGGTCTTTCTAATGTCTGGGTTCCTGCTCCGCGCAACGATTTTTGGAAGAATACAGGGAATCGTGCACGACCCACAGCATCGTCCTCTGGACGGAGCATCGATAACGCTGCGGGCGATCACATCGGATTGGTCCCAAACCGCACAAACGGACGAGAACGGTGACTTCTCGTTCACCACCGTTCCGGTTGGCGACTACAAGATCACGGTCACTCAGTCTAAGTTCGAGACTTCGGAGCAGAGCGTCACAGTCGCTTCCGGCTCGTCACCGGTCCTTCACTTTCAACTGTGCATCGCAACCTTGGATCAAACTATTGTTGTCGCCAGCCAGGCAGAAGTGGCCAATGTGGATTCGGCAACCCCCACCACTCTGGTCGATCGTGAGGACATCGCCCAGACTCCCGGCGCGGACCGCACCAACAGTATGGCAATGATCACCGACTACGTGCCCGCTGCCTACGTAACCCACGACATGCTGCACATGCGCGGAGGCCATCAGGTCGATTGGCTGATTGACGGCGTGCCCGTACCCAACACCAACATCGCTGCCAATCTGGGCCCGCAGATTGACCCCAAGGACATTGATTATCTCGAAGTTCAGCGCGGCAGCTACGATGCGGAATACGGCGACCGCACGTATGGAATCTTCAACATCGTGCCCCGAACCGGCTTCGAGCGCAACAATGAGGCGGAACTGGTCACCTCTTTCGGCAATTGGTATCAAACCAACGATCAACTCAATTTCGGAGGGCACAGCAGGCGTTTTGCCTGGTACGCCAGTCTGAACGGAGATCGCAGCGACTACGGTCTGCAGCCCCCCATCGGACAAGTTGTTCACGACGCGGAGAACGGTTATGGGGGATTCGCGTCCTTCCTATTGAACGCCAGTCCCTCTAATCAGTTTCGGCTGATCGCTTCGCTGCGCCAGGATTATTATCAGATCCCCATCGACCCGAATCCCAATTCGGCTGGAAATCAGGTTTATCCCAGTTACGGCCTTCGCGATAGTGAACGTGAACCCGATGGTTACCTCACTTTCTCGTGGGTCCACACGTTTGGTCCAAACCTGCTGATGACGGTTTCACCCTTCTATCACTACAATCAGGCCAGCTATAACGGCTCGGCGAACGATGTGCCCGTGATCACGAATGTGGACCAGACCGCCAATTATGCCGGTCTCGAAGCGAGCCTGGACGCAAGCGTTGTGAAGAACAACGACGTCCAGGCGGGAGTGTACGGATTCGCCCAGCACCAGAGCAACTTCTTTAGCAACGTCTTTGTGGATTGCGGTGCGAGCTGTCAGAACTTCGGCCCGTCTTCGGCTGCCGTTACCGGCGGCCTGGCCGAAGCGTACGTCAGCGATCGATTCAAGGTCACTTCGTGGTTGACGCTCATCGCCGGCCTTCGCCAATCGCACTTCACCTCTCCCTCAGTCGGAACTCAGCCGGGAATCGTGGAGAACGCGACGGACCCACGCATTGGTGTTGCCATCAGAATTCCGCGCCTGAACTGGGTCTTTCGCGCCTTTTACGGCGACTTTTATCAGGCGCCTCCACTCCTGACTGCTACTGGTCCATTGATCGATTTAGCCAACAGCCAGGACCTGGCTTTCGGTCCCTTGCGTGGAGAGCGCGATGAAGAATACCAATTCGGCGTCCTGATTCCTTATCGCGGTTGGGCGCTTGACGCCGACACCTTTCAAACACGCGCGAAGAATTGGCTGGACCACAGCAATATCGGCGAATCGAACCTCTTCTGGCCACTCACCTGGGACGCCGCCCTGATTCAGGGCTGGGAAGTCACCCTGCGGTCCGCGCGCCTCTGGCGCCGCGGCCAGGCCCACCTGGCCTACTCGAATCAGATCGCACAAGCCAAAGGGCCTTTCACCGGAGGCCTGATCTGCCCCGTCCCGGCGCCGCCGGGATGCGAGCCTCCCGAAGGATATGCGCCGGTGGACCATGATCAGAGGAACACGTTGAACCTGGGTTTCAATGCAAGTCTTCCCTGGCAGCTCTTGGCTTCGACGAATGTGTACTACGGCTCGGGATTCACGAACGGGACGCCGGGCGCGCAGTATCCGGGGAACTATCTGCCCCAGCACACTACGTTTGACATTTCCCTGGGAAAGAGTTTTGGTGAGAGCGAGAGATGCAGGGTTTCGTTGACCGCTCTGAATGTGGCGAATCGCCGCGTATTACTCGACAACAGCTTGACGTTCGGCGGATTCCACTTCAACGACCCGCGACAAATCTACGCGGAGTTCCGTTGGAGATTTCACTATTAAATGTGGGGCGGGATGGAATCCAGCGCGGCGGTTGATTACCGCCGCTATTCAGGCCGATTGACAATCGGCCGCCGGTTGACAACCGGCCCCACAGCGATTTCACTTGTGAAACAGTTCTCGAGCGCCTGACCGAGATCGGCGATGATGTCCTCGGCGGCCTCGATGCCACAGCAGAGCCGCACCAGACCGTCGCCGATGCCCTGCCGCTCGCGCTGCTTCGGCGAGAGATCGCGGTGCGAGGCCATAGCCGGATAAAGCAGCAGGCTGTGCACGTCGCCCATGGAAGTGCCACGCACCACCAGACGCAGGGCGTCCATGAAACGGAACACCTCTTCCCGGCCTCCGTCCTTCAACTCGAAGGTGACAATAGCGCCGTACAGCCCCGCTGGCAGGAGGCGCGCGATGATCGCCGCATCGGGATGCGCCGGGTCCTCCGGGAAGTGGACGCGAGCCACCGCCGCATTGGCGCCCAGCCATTGGGCCACACGGCGGGCGTTGGCGCACTGGCGCTCCATGCGCAAAACAAAAGTCTTGACGCCGCGCATCGTCAGATAGCTCTCGAAAGGCCCCAGAACCGGGCCGGAGATTCGGGACACGCCGCGCAGCGTCTCCGCGTGGGCGGCATCGGCGATGATCGCACCACCGAGCACGTCGCCGTGCCCGGCGAGAAACTTGGTGAGGCTGTGCACCACCAGATTCGCGCCCAGCTCCAGCGGCCGCACCAGCAGCGGCGTGGCAAAGGTATTGTCGACCACCAGCGCCGCGCCCGCCGCGCGGGTCATCCGCGCAATCCGATCGATGGCCGGCACGCGCAGCAGCGGATTCGAGATGGTCTCCAGAATCACGCAGCCGGGTTTCCACTCGGCGACCTTCCGTTCCACCGCGGGCAGATCGCAAATATCGAGGAAGGCCACCTCCGTGCCGAGCGGCTCCATGATCTTCGCGAGCATGCTGGTGGTGGCCCCGTAGAGCGCGCTGGCCGCCAGAATGCGTTTCGGCCGGTCCGTTAGCGCCACCATGAACGCGGTCTCGATGGCCATCATGCCGGAGGCGCAGGCCAGCCCCGCCGCGCCGCCCTCGAGTTCGCACAGGAGCTCCTCGAGAGCCGCGTTCGTCGGGTTCCCATAACGCGAGTAAGACCAGCCCGGTTCCTCGTTGCCCATCACGCGGTCCAGCGTGGCGGTGCTCTCGTGTACGAAGCTCGACGCGGTCACGATGGGCGTGGTCACCGGAGTCGGTTGACCGGGAATTCGCTTGCGATCCCCCGCATGTACGGCTTTGGTTTCAATCTTCACTACAACCTCTTCCAGCGCACTCCTGCGCGCGTGTCCTCGATCACGATACCCCGCTCCAGCAATTCGGCGCGAATTCGGTCGGCTCGCGCGAAATCGCGCGTCTTTTTCGCATTATTGCGCTCATCCACCCGCGCTTCGACCTGCTCGCCGGTCAACTCCGATTTCCGCTCGGACGATTTCAGTACGGCGGCGATCGAATCGAACCGCGCCAGCAGATCGCGAGCCCCGGCCACGTTGCCAGCACGGAACTCGCCCGCGTCCAAAGCCGTGTTAGCGTCGCGGATGTACTCGAAAATGGCAGCGATGGCCTCGGCGGTGTTCAGGTCGTCGTCCAGACCAGCCTCGAATTGCGCCAACGCGGCCGCGGTGCGCTTCTCCATCTCGTCATTGAGTCCCTCGCCGGGTTTGTCGGTATCGAGCCGCAGTTGGAAGCTGCGCAGCCGGTCGATGGAACTCTTCGCCGCCTTCAGCCCGTCAAACGTGAAGTTCAGTTTACGGCGGTAGGGCACCTGCAGCAAGGCATACCGGATAATCTCCGGCGCATAGCCCTGTTCGAGCAGCTCGCGCAGCGTGAAAAAGTTGCCCGCCGATTTCGACATCTTCTGCGATTCGACGGTGAGGTGCTCCGAGTGCAGCCAGAAGCGCGCGAAGGGCTTGTGGGTGATGGCCTCCGCCTGCGCAATCTCGTTCTCATGATGCGGGAAGATCAGGTCCACGCCGCCGGCGTGAATGTCCAGCGTGTCGCCCAGATACTTCATAGCCATGGCCGAGCACTCGATGTGCCAGCCCGGACGCCCCGGGCCGACTTCGGTTTCCCACACCGGCTCGCCCTCCCGCGACGCCTTCCACAGCACGAAGTCGCGCGCATCGGCCTTGTCGTACTCGTCCACATCCACGCGCGCGCCCGGGCGAATTCCGCTGAAGTCGTTGTGCGACAGCTTGCCGTATTCCGGGAACCTGGCAATGCGATAGTAGATGGAGCCGTCACTGCTGTAGGTGTAGCCGCCCTCTTCCAACCGCCGGATCGCCGCCGCCATCGCCGGGATGTTTTCAGTGGCTCGGGCCAGGCGTTCGGGCTTCTCCAGCCGCAGCGTCGCGCAGTCTTCGAGGAACGCCTGGGTGTACTTCGCCGTGTACTCGCCGATGCTCTGCCCCGCCTCGTTGGCGTTGCGTATGATCTTGTCTTCCACGTCGGTGATGTTCATGACGTGGTCCAGCCGGTAGCCGCGGTACTTCAGCCAGCGCCGCAGAATATCCTGGAAAGTGAACGTCCGCAGGTTTCCGATGTGGACGAAATTGTAGACGGTGGGTCCGCACGTGTACATCCGGACGGTGTTGTCCCGGGCGGGCACGAATGCCTCAACCTGTTGCGAGAGCGTGTTGTAGAAGCGCAGAGCCATCGAATCTCCCATCGTAGCGCAGGGGACGCGAACGGTCCCGCCACATCCGGTAGGACCAAATGCATACTGCGCATATGGTCAGGAAGGCTGTGGTCACGCTCCACGAAAGGACCGTGCAGGATCTGGATCGCAGGGTCCGTGAAGGCTGTTATCCGAATCGAAGCCGCGCTATGCAAACCGCCCTGTTCAGTGCGCACGCATGGCCGGCGGCGCCGCTTCAAAGGTGGGCGAGCCCTCGCTGCAGCGCGGCAACAACAGCCTGAGTCCGATCGACCACGTTCAAGCGCTGCAAAATCACGCTGACATGGGATTTCACGGTCGCCTCCGTAATCCCAAGCGCGTCGGCGATCCCCCTATTGGTCTTTCCGCACACCATGAGCGCGAGCACTTCACGTTCGCGCGGGCTCAGATCGGAGTTGGGCGTTCCCATATGATCCACAAGGCGGCTGATTTCGGAACGGCCGCCGTGATGCAAATTCCAAACCGCCTCGCGAGCCTCCTCCGTGATGGCGCGTATCTGGGTGCGGGTGCAATTGAGCAGATTTCCGGCGGCTGCCGTCCGCTCCCGGGACATCGAGGCCAGCGCCTCAAGCAGCGCCGAAACGCCGCTGCATCCCTGGATCAGCGTTTCATGCATCTCGCGGGCCAGACGGTTGCGCTCCCCCAGTACGGCCTCAAGCCGGGCGTGGGCCTGACGCATACGCGCCTGGTACGTGAACCACGCCGCGCCGGCCAGACACGCAATGCACAATAGATAGGACCACCAGGCATGGTAGAAGTGTGGACGCCAGTCGAATGAAACCGAAGCCTGGGAGGTGGCGCCGGGTTGAGCGATATCGAATGCAAGGAGTCGAAACCGGTAGCGGCCGGCCGGAATGTTGGTATAACCAGTCCGGCGGGCGCGCGTTTCGGTCCAGCCGCTGTCGAATCCTTCCAGTTGATACAGGAAGCGGACTCGGTCCTGCGATCGGAACTGAATTGCGCCGTATTGGATCTCCAGCTTGCCTTGTCCGGGAGGCAGTTCGATATCGCCGTCGGCGCCAACCTCGCGGCCATCCGCCTCGACTCGGTAGATGACCGCGGGCGGAGCGGATACGGGACCCTCGGGGATCCGCGCCAATCCGGACCGCGCCGGCGGTGCTGGGGAGCCAGACTTCACCGCTGGAAATGGTACAACCCGCCGGTTGGACGCCACCGTACATCTGAGTGGTCTCCAGTCCTTCGGAAGTGCCGTACAGTTTCACGGCGGGCCGGTGGGAGGGATCGGACGCGGTGCGTGCGAGATCGTGGCGGACGATCGACGAAATGCCATTCGGCCCACTCAGCCACAAGGTGCCATGGCGGTCTTCAAGGATCTGATAGATGCTGTTATTGGCGAGACCCTGGGCGGTTGTATAGACCGTCAGTTGGCCGGCCTTCCAGCGAAACAAGCCGCTGGAGCGCGTGCCGAACCACAACGCTCCTTCGGAGTCCTCGTGAATCGCCCACACCTTCTCTTCCCGCAGGCGCGGGATGGGCGAGTCCGAGACCTCCCCGTCATTGCGCAGCCGGGTCAAGCCGCGATCCTTGCCTACCCAAACGTCGCCCTGCCGGTCGACATAAAAGCCGAAAGCAGGACGTAGACAGTATCGGTTGACCTCGCGTCGGCGCGCTTCAAGAGACTCCAGGAGACCAATGGGAAGATTCTATTTGTCTTCACCGGGCCGAGTGACTTAGAATTCCTCAATGTACACATTCCGCCAATCGACAGGCGTCCTCGACCATGATGGCGTTGCCCTGCTCACGGGCTACGCGGGTCACGGTGTCGGAGTAAACAACCCGGCGATGCAGGATCAGCATGATGTGGGGCCATTACCGCAGGGCCGCTACAACATGACGGCGCTCATCGATTCGCCGCTTACGGGTCTTGCGACGATTATTCTCGATCCAGATCCGGCAAATCAAATGTTCGGGCGTTCGGGCTTCAGAATCCATGGCGACAATGCATCTGCGAACCATACCGCATCGGATGGCTGTATCATCGCCGGTCATGCCGCTGATCGGACTGCAATCTGGAATTCCGGCGACCACGTCCTTGAAGTTGTCGCCTGAATGGCGGACCAGGGCGGCCTATGCAAGAACAGTTTCCGCGCTGTTGAACCATTCTTAGAGATTCAGTTCGCCGGGCCGGCGCCTTGGGCGCACCTTGCGTAGGATTCCTCAACCCAAACGAGGTGAGGCAATGCTCTCGCAGGAAACGGCGATCCAAGCCCTACAGATTCAGATCTGGCCCATTGACCGGCTGGTCTTCTACGCGCGTAATCCGCGCAAGAACGACGCCGCGGTTGACCGGATGTGCGCCTCCATCCGCGAGTTGCGACGGACCGTGGTGGATGGGCACCCCGGAATCAAAGCCGCGCGCAAGCTTGGTATCACTGAAACCCCAGTGATCCTGTGCGACGAGTGGGACCGAAGCGCAGGTCAAGGCGTTCCGTCATGGTGAACCGTTCGGTAACGTGGGCTGCCTGGATGAGGAACTCCTCGCCCTCAAGTTGCAGGAGTCTGTGTATGTAGGAACTCCAAACATGGCGACAGCCGCGCGCCTGCGACAAACAAGGAAGGAGCCCTGCCGACCCCTGGCAGGGCTCGCCCTACACAAGAGAGACAACACCCACCAGGCGATGAGCCGCTGCCCCTGAGCATTTGAGGCGCAGCAATCGCGTTTCCACCGCTAAATGATTGATAAATAAGGAGCGCTAACATGTGACGCTACCGGATTTCATAGTTCACCCGGCCTCCCCCCTACACCATTCCGTAGCAAGGGATAGAATACGAGCTTGGCAGACAGCCTTAGCGCAGTCCCTCTGAACGCCGTCCACTCCGGCGTCCGCGCCGCCCGAATCTCCCTCGCCGGGTTCTTCCTCACCGGCCTGCTGATGTCGTTCGTGGGCGCGGTCCTGCCAGCCTGGGGATTCCATCTCAGCTCGGAATTTGTAACCGCGGGCACATACTTCCTGTTGCTCAATGCCGGTTTCCTCGTCTCGGTCCGGGCGGGCCAGGCGCTCATGGAGCGGCGCGGCGTGGCATTCACCGCCGCACTGGCCGCATTTCTGGCTGCCGGCGGCTTCCTCTACCTGGCGCTGATGAGCGCGCCCTTCTCGCCGTGGTGGCGACTGCCGGGGCTGTTCTGGCTCGGATTCTCAGCCGGACTCCTGAATGTGGCGCTGGTGGAAGGCGTATCGCCTCTCTACGACGTGGGCCGCGCGGCCACCCTGAATCTGGCCGGCATGACTTTCGGGCTCGGTTGCGTGGTCATGTCCCTGCTGGTGGCGAGCACCTACTACGTCTACGGAGTGCGCGGCATCCTGATGTTGGTGGCGGTGATACCGGCGGGCTTCGGCGTGCTGTTTCTGCGCATGCGCATTTCGGATCCGCCAGACTCGCACGCAAAAACGGAGAAGCTCCGCCGCCAGTTGCGCTCGCCCGCGGCGGTGCTCTTCGCTCTGTTGCTGTTCTTTCAGTTCGGGAACGAATGGGCCATCGCCGGATGGCTGCCGCTCTTCCTCATTCAGAGGCTGGGAATCAGCCCGGCGGACTCGCTCTTCCTGCTGGCGCTGTACTGGACGTCTCTGCTCCTGGGGCGCGTGGTCGCCCAAGGGCTGCTGTCGCGGATGAGCGGCTGGCGCCTGCCGCTGATTTCGGCGACGGCGGCCCTGTTCGGTTGCCTCCTGCTCGCCGCGACGGATAACATCGGCGGGGCAGCGGTAGGGATTCTCTGCACGGGCGCGGGGTTCGCCGCCATTTTGCCGCTGACCATAGAGAACATCGGCCGGCGTTTCCCCTACTACCATCCGGCGGTCTACAGCGGCATCTTCTCCTTCGCCGTCACCGGCGGCATGCTGGCGCCCTGGTCGCTCGGGTTCATGGCGCAGTGGTGGGGCATCGGCGCGATGATTGTGTTGCCGATGCTGGGCACGGGCATGGTGTTCCTGCTGCTCGGCTTGATTGTAATCGAGGGCCGTTTGAGTGAAGGCCAGCCGGTGCGGTGAGGTCGCGCCCGGAGGCCAGCGACACGCCCGTGAAATCGCCTGAACCATGCAACGTCTGGCGGCCAGGACGTTGTGACCGCCGGCATCAGGAGCGACACCTGGTTCACTTGGCGTAGTACAAGTCCGCGACCCCGGTGAGCCCGGCTGCATCCAACCCAGTGAGAGGGCTGCGGATCACCCCTTTGTTGACAGGCATTGGGGAGTTTTGCGTAAAATATAGAAGTCGTTATGTCTTTTGCCCCGGTTCTATCGCCGATCACCCCCGCCGCAACGTCGTTGCTCGGGCAGATCGGGGACACGCCGCTGTTGCGGTTGGACCGCATTGCCGCGGACCTGCCGGGCGTGGAGCTGTACGGCAAGGCGGAGTACTTCAACCCCGGGGGATCGGTGAAGGACCGCGCCGCGCTCAACATGATCCTCGATGGCGAGCGCAGCGGCCGGCTGAGGCCGGACCGCATCATCCTGGACGCCACCAGCGGCAACACCGGCATCGCGTACGCCATGATCGCGGCGGCGCGCGGGTACCGGGTTCGATTGTGCCTGCCGCAGAACGCGTCGGAGGAGCGCAAGCGCATGCTGCGGGCCTACGGGGCGGAGATGATTTTCACCGATCCGTCCGAAGGCTCCGACGGGGCCATCCGGCAATGCCGCGCGATCTACGAGGCCGACCCGGACATCTATTTCTACCCGGACCAGTACAGCAACCCGGCCAACTGGAAGGCGCACTTCGAGACCACCGGTGCGGAGATCATTGAGCAGACCGGCGGCCGCATCACGCATTTCGTCACGTCCATGGGCACCAGCGGTACCTTCATGGGCGTGTCGCGACGCCTCAAGCGCGACGTCGCTGGCGTCGAGTGCATCTCCGCGCAGCCGTCCTCGGGCTTCCACGGGCTGGAGGGGCTGAAGCACATGCCCACGGCCATCGTGCCGGCCATCTACGATCCCGAACTGGCCGACGACAACGTCTGGGTGGAGACCGAGGACGCCTATGCCATGGTTCGGCGGATGGCGCGCGAGGAGGGCATCCTGGTGGGGATTTCGTCGGGCGCGAATTTGGTTGCAGCGCGCACGGTGGCGCGGCGAGTGGTGGAGCGCGGCGAAGAGGCGGTGATCGTCACCATGCTCTGCGACAATGCCGACAAGTATCTGAGCGAGCCGTTCTGGAATGACTAGAATTGACAGCGAGGCGTGGGGCGTGATGGTCGCGCACGCCGAGAAAACTTACCCCGACGAGTGCTGCGGCGCGATGATCGGCGAGACCGGCGACGGCGTGAAGACCGTGCGGCTGGCCGTGCCCATGCGCAACTCGTATCGCGGCTCGCAGGAAGACCGCTACGAACTCAACCCGGAAGATCTGCTCGAAGCGGACCGCCAGGCGCGCGCGCGCGGGCTCGACTTGATCGGCATCTTCCACTCGCACCCGGATTGCGACGCCTATTTTTCTCAGACCGACCTGAAGAACTCGTGCCCGTGGTATTCGTTCGTGGTCCTTTCCGTGCAGAAAGGGCGGTTCCATCACGCCAACAGCTTTCTGCCCGACGTGGACCAGAGGGTGGCCGAAAAGGAAGAACTCATCTATGCCCAGGATTCTGATTCCCACGCCGCTGCGGCAGTACGCGGATAAGCAGAACGCCATTGAGCTGGCCGGCGGTACCGTCGGCGAGGTGCTTGGCGCGCTCACCTTGAAGTATCAGGAGCTGCGCCGGCATCTCTACACCGACGAAGGCCGGCTGCGCAGCTTCGTGAACGTCTACGTCAACGACGAGGACATTCGCTATCTCGAAAAGGACGCCACGCCGCTCGAGAACGGCGACACGGTTTCGATTGTGCCGAGCATCGCCGGCGGGAGCGCGGGGGTTGTGGAGGCGCCGTCCGCGGTCGCGCTGAGCAAAGACGAGATCCTGCGGTACAGCCGCCACCTGATTATTCCCGAGGTCGGAGTGGAGGGCCAGCTCAAGCTGAAGCAGGCCAGGGTGCTGCTGGTGGGCGCGGGCGGGCTGGGCGCGCCGCTGGGCCTGTATCTGGCCGCTGCGGGCGTGGGCCGCATCGGCATCGTCGACTTCGACGTGGTGGACGTCACCAACCTGCAGCGGCAGGTGATCCACGGCACCAGCGACTTGGGGCGCAAGAAGCTGGATTCGGCGGCCGACTCAATGCGCGAGATCAACCCGAATGTGCGGATCGACAAGTTCGAGGTGGCGCTAACCAGCGAGAACGCGCTGGACATCCTGAAGGACTACGACCTGGTGATCGACGGCACCGACAACTTTCCCACGCGCTATCTGGTGAACGACGCCTGTGTGCTGCTGGGCAAGCCCAACGTGTACGGCTCGATTTTCCGCTTCGAAGGGCAGGCCACGGTGTTCGCGTACGAGGGCGGGCCGTGCTACCGCTGCCTGTATCCCGAACCGCCGCCGCCGGGGCTGGTTCCGAGTTGCGCCGAGGGCGGCGTGCTGGGTATTCTGCCGGGCACCATCGGTCTGATTCAGGCCACCGAGGCGGTGAAGCTGATTCTGGGGATCGGGGAGCCGCTGGTGGGACGCCTGCTGTTGTACGACGCCCTGGGGATGCGCTTCCGCGAACTGAAGCTGCGCCGCAATCCGGAGTGCCCGATGTGCGGCGATCATGCCACGGTGACGAAGCTCATCGACTATCAGCAGTTCTGCGGGGTGGCGCCGAAGGAGACGGCAGTGGATACCAGCGATATCGACCCGGTTGAGGTGAAGGCGAAGTTCGACCGGCACGACGCGTTCGTGCTGCTGGATGTGCGGGAGCCGCACGAATTCCAGATCTGCCGCATTCCGGGGTCCGTGCTGATTCCGCTCGGCGATTTGCCGAAGAGAGTGGGCGAGCTGGATGCGTCGAGCGAGATTGTGGCGCACTGCAAGATGGGCGGGCGCAGCGCGAAGGCGGTGGAGTTTCTGCGGCAGGCGGGCTTCCGCAAGGTGCGGAATATGAAGGGCGGGATTCTGGCGTGGAGCGACAAGGTGGACCCGAAGGTTCCGAAGTATTAGGATTGGGCATGGGAAGTGTTTTCGATCTGAGCCCGGCTGAGAAGCTTCAACTGGTCGAAGATCTTTGGGACGATCTTGCCACCGCGCCAGACGCCGTGCCGGTTCACGACTGGCAGAAGCAGGAACTGGCACGCCGAAAAGCCAATCTTCAGAGAAACCCCGCATCGGCAGTTCCCTGGGAAGAAGTAAAGCAAAGGGTACGCGCGCGGTATGGACGTTAGGCTGGTCCTAGCGCCGGAAGCTGAACTCGATATTACCGAAGCCTATGTTTGGTATGAGACGCGCCGTGTCGGCTTGGGCGAAGAGTTCCTCAATTCGGTAGATGCCTGTATGGAGCGGATTCGCCGTCAGCCGGCGATCTATCCTGTTCTCCATGAGGCATACCGTCGTGCCCTGATACGACGATTTCCGTATGCCGTCTTCTTCGAGTACACGGAAACAATGGCGACAGTCTACGCCGTGTTTCACACTTCCCGCGACCCTGAGAAGTGGCGCCAGCGCTTGCCGTGAGGTGCGCTACGGCCACGGCTGCGCGACGACTGCACGGCGCCGTCGTCGGAGATCGAACCATCCGGGTTGTGGGCCCGGGTGTTAGGCTGGACAACAATGAGACTCCCACAGTTCGATGACCTTCCTTTCAATTCCCGGCCCGATCTCACACCTTACCTGATCATCTGACCAAGAATACAAGAGTCGACGATGATCATTCTGCTCTGCAGAATCTGATTGAGATTCTCCAGACCGGTGAGATCTGGGGAAGCGACACCTCAAAAGGTTTCATCAAGGGACCGCATACCGCCGCATGTTTCATGGACGTTCCTTTTCAAGCGCTCAAGTACGTGCTGACACCTGAGAACTCCGACCCGCAAAAGCCACGGTACGAACCATATGGCATCGTTGTTACAAAGAAGTGCGGTTACGAGCACGGGTGCCGTCCGGTTCTGTATCTCTCGAACGAAGAGACGTTGAATCTCCGCATTCCCGCTGACGAGCTGTGGCGGGTGGTGCGTTTCGAGGTAACGGCGGAGGGATGGATCAGTTGGCAGCATGAGAGGGAGTGGCGATGCCGAGGGAACTTCGAACTTCCGGTGAAGATTCCGGCTGTTCTGGTAAGGACATCAGCTGAAGCAGCGGACCTGTCGGAGCGGCTGGCGGGGGACCCGCCGTACCGGTGTAAACCTCGGTCCGTTATCCCTCTCAATGTGATTTGCCAGGGATTGCTAAGCTGAAACTGCGTTCTGCGGGCACGAGACGAAGACTGGCGTAGCAAATGCGTAGCAGTCTCCGCGCAAATGCGATCGAGATTCAACGCCCTCTTAACGTGGGGCAGTGGATACCAGCGATATCGACCCGGTTGAGGTGAAGGCGAAGCTCGACCGGCACGATTCGTTCGTGCTGCTGGATGTGCGGGAACCGCACGAAAAGGTGCGGAATATGAAGGGCGGGATTCTGGCGTGGAGCGACAAGGTGGACCCGACGGTTCCGAAGTACTGAAACCGGAATTCGGAAACGAGGTGAACGTCACCGAATTCTACTCGTTGCGCAGGGCCACCGCGGGGTCCGTGCGCGAGGCTCGCCAGGCGGGCAGGAAGCTTGCGGCAAGCGCCACTGCCACCGTCCCCAGGGCTGCGGCGAAGTACGTTGCGGCGTCAATTGCGTTCATGCCGATGACATAGTGCTGCATGGCGCCGTTGGTCAAGGTGGCCCAACCCAAGCCGAGGACGGCGCCGGCCAGCGCGTTTTGCAGACCGCGCCAGCAGACGAGGCGCAGCACGCCACTGCGACTCGCGCCCAGGGCCATGCGCACGCCGATCTCCTGCGTGCTCCGGGAAGCCTGGTGGGACATGACCCCATAGACGCCTACCGCCGCCAGCAGCAGAGCCACCGCGCCGAAGATGGTGAGCAGGCGGGATAGCAGCCGCGTGTCCGCCGCCGAATCCGCGACAACCTCGTCCATGGTGCGAACCAGAAAGACGGCGGCATCGGGGTCGAGTTCGCGGATGCCGCGCCGCACCATGCCGGTGACGGCGGCTGGTTCCACCGAGGTCCGCAGCACCAGGCTCATGGTTGTCGAGGTCCACACCGGATGGCCCAGTGGCGAGTAGATTACCGCCGGGACCGGGCTCTGTGCTCCCGCCTCTCGGACGTTACCGACAACGCCGACGACGGTCCGCCAGCCCTCACGCCCGGAGCCGGTCCCGTAGGCGATCCTCTTTCCCACCGGATCCTCGTTGGGAAAGTACTGTTCCGCAGCGTAACGATTGATGAGCGCGATCCTCCACTGATCGGGTAACTCATCCGGACGAAAGGACCGGCCGGCGATCAGCGGGATGCCCAACGCCTGAAAGTACTCGGGGCTGATGGCGCGGATCTCCGCTGCCGGCTCGTAGCCCGGCGGCGGTGGTTCCCGTCCGTCGATGGTGAACACGGAACCGGTGTGGCTGTTCTGCACCGGGACAAGGTTGATCACGGCCGCGCGGTTCACCCCCGGAATTGCCCGGGCTTTCTCGATGGCTTGCCGATAGAACGCCGTCGACTGGGCTGCGGTCCACGTCTCGGGCAGGGCGAGCTTCATCGTCAGCACTCGTTCGGGCCGGAACCCCAGATCGAAGTGATCCAGATTGCGCAGGCTTCGCAGCAGCAGGAGCGCCCCGATCACCAGCACCAGGGCCAGCGCGACCTCGCCAACCATCAGCGGACTGAGTCTGCGCCGCAGAGCGGCTCCGCCGGAGATGGCGGCATCCTTGAGCGCCGTTTGCAGATCGATTCGGCTGCTCCGGAGTGCGGGGATGAACCCGGCGAGCGCCGCCGAGAAGAGGGAGGCGAAAACGCAGAACCACAGGACGGCTCCGTCGATTTGGATGGGAATTCCGGCCGACAGCCGATCGTCGGCAAGCGCGAGCAACAAGTGCAAGGCCTGTCGCGCCGCGAAATAACCCGCTGTTCCGCCGGCCGCGGCCAGCAGCAGGCTCTCCATCAGCAAAAGACGCACGATGCCCCAGCGCCCCGCACCCAGCGCGGTGCGGACGGCCAACTCGCGCCGCCGCCCGGCGATGCGGGCCAGCACCAGGTGGGCGATATTGCCGCAGGCCAGCAGCAGAACCAGTCCCGCGGCGCCGAACAGCACCAGCAGCACCTGAGCGGTTCCTTGTACGGTCTCGCCGTGCAGCGGTTGCACCCACACTCCCTGAATCCGGTGCTCCGGATACTGCTGGCCAAGCCGGTGCGCGATCACATCCATGTGCTGCCGCGCCGTGGTCAGCGAGACTCCGGGGTTGAGCCGCGCGATCACTTGCACCCAGTGGTTTCCCCGCGCCGCCCGCGTGTACTGGTTGAAGACGAGTGGCGTCCACAACTCCACGCCGGAGCGCGGAGGGAACTGGAACCCCGGTGGCATCACTCCGATCACCGTGTGGGCGGCGCCATCGATGGCCACCGTCTGGCCGACGATGGCCGGGTCCGCTCCGAAACGCCGTTCCCAGAGGCCATGGCTCAGCACCACGATGAGGTCGCTGCCCGCGACGTTCTCTTCCCGCAGGATGGTCCTGCCGAGGAATGGCCTTACACGAAGCGCCGGGAAGAGCTCCGCCTCAACGCGCGCCGCGGGGATGCGCAGGCTCTCGCCATGTCGCGCCAGGTTGACGCCGCCGACGGAGAAGCCCGCAATCTCTTCGAACGCCCGATTCTGTTCGCGCCAATCCAGCAGGTTCGGGACCGAGGCCGGGGTCCAGCATGCCTGCCCTCCGCACATTGACGTTTCCCAGACCTTCATTAGTCCCTGCGGCTCCGGGTAGGGGAGTGGACGCAGCACCAGTGCATGGAGGACGGTGAAGATGGCCGTGTTCGCGCCGATGCCCAGCGCCAGTGAGACGACAGCGAACGCAGTGAACATAGGACTGCGGGCGAGCATGCGCGCGCCCTGGCGCAGGTCGCGCACCCACGCTTCCACCCGCGGCAGGAAGCGCCGGTCGCGCCAGGCCTCCCTCGTCTGATCGAGGCCGCCGAAACTGCGGCGCGCGGCGTAGTGTGCATCCTCGGCGCTCATCCCGCGGCGGATGTTTTCCTCCGTCTCCATCTCGATGTGAAAGCGGAGCTCGTCGTCCAGTAAGCCTTCGAGCCTGCGCCTCCGGAACGGGGCAACAAGCCGGCTCAGGAATGTCGCCAGCCACGTCATGGCGTGCCTCCCTCGGGGACAGTCTGGCGGACTCGGCTAATAATCGCCGACATGCGGTCCCAACGCGTCTCTTCGAGTACGAGCTGCTTCCTGCCTTTCGCGGTGAGGTCATAGAAGCGCGCCCGCCGCTGATTGCCGGAGAGCCCCCACTTCGAGCGAATCCATCCGCGTTGTTCCAGACGCACGAGCGCCGGATACAGCGTACCCTGGTTCAGGCGCAAGGTGTTTTCGGACACCTGCTCGATGCGGCGGGCGATGCCCCAGCCGTGCAGCGGGCCCATGGTTTCCAGCGTCTTCAGCACCAGCAGGTCCAGGGTACCCTGCAGGACGTCGGTTCTGGTCTCTCCTGTTGACATCCAACAGTAGGATAGCGCCATTCCTGTTGTTTGTCAACAGGAATGGCAGCCGGTGTGGTAGGGTGTTATCGGCAGGTTCGCGGCGGACCACCCCATTAGCTTGCCATGCGGTCAGAGAATCGGCACTTCCGCAAACGCCGTGTCCGAGGAGGTTGCGGCGGCCGGTCACTTCCGCGAGTCGTCGATGGAACGGCTCCGTGCAGGTCAGGGCAGTTCGCCGGAAGTGCACCGACGCGACTTACTGATTCGTCAAGCCCTGGAAATCGAAAACATAGCTCCAGGTCTGCTCGCCTCCAAACGTCAAACCCGGCGCGCTGAAGGGCTGCGAGGGAACCGACGATGGCTGCTGGGTCACGATAATCTCGACGTCGCCATAAACCGGAGGAAACGGGAAGAGCTGGATCAACCAATCCGCGTAGCCGGCCGCGGCGTTGACCGTGCCGACGGCCGAGGCCACCACCTTCCCGAAGGAACTGACGATGTACTGTATGGTCAATTCGCTCCGGCTGTCGCCGCCGGTCCAGGTCAGTGCCAGATCGCCGGCGGGCACAGTGGCGCCGGGCTGGAGATTGGTGGTGATGGAGATGGGAGGCGGAATTTGCGCTTGCGCCGTGAAGGGACCGATGGCCGCACTCCCGCTGCCCGAAACACCGTATGCCCCGCCCTCAATCGATCCCGCGGGCAATTGTGCCTGATAGGTGAGGACGCCGTTGCTGCTTTGCGGCGTGAGCGTGAGACTGCTTCCAAAGCCGGTGGCGGTGAGCGTGCCGGCATTCAGCGTTGCCGGATGGTATTCCACCGCACAAGACGACGGCGGGGGCGCCGGTATGCCGGTGAGGAACCCCGGTGACGGAACCGAGGGGAATACAACTTCGGAGCTCTGCAGGAATTGCACGTTCAGACCGTCGGAAGCCGACGGTGAAGAAGCGCTGCTCACCATGTCTTTCTGCCATGTGATGAGGCCAAGACTTTCCGGAAGGTCGACGCAGACGCCGCCGCCCTGGTGGACGCTGACGTTGACGACCTGGCTTGTGCTGAAACGGTTACCACTGAGATACAGAGGGACATTGCATCCCTGGGTGTAGGAAGTCCCCGAATCGGGGTCAATTCCCGCGTTCACCTGATCGATCCCCACCTGGTCGGGTGCGGGACCGGCGTACTGGGATTGCAAGACGACGTTCGCCAGAGACGTGACTACGTACATGCTGTCGGTGGGATTGAACTGCCACGGCACGCCGTCGATGCGATCCGCGAATGCGCCGAGACCCGTCCCGAAGATGGTGAGTCCCCAGTCCGTCAAAGGGTCCAGGCTCGTCTGGGGCGTGTTCATTGTAATGCTTCCGTCGGTGTGGACGTTGAACGCCACCAATTGGCCGCATCCTGACGCATTTTGGGTGAAGATGCCAACTGCGCTGCTTAGAATGGCTACGGAAAACGGACGACTGGCGCCCGCGGCCGTGGTTACGATCACGCTCGCCTGGGACGCCGACTGAACTCCGGTGGGCACCTGGGCGTTGATCTGCGTGGGCGACACATAGAGAAGAGGAGCGGCGATCCCGTTGAATGTCACCGACGAGCCCGCCAGCCTTTTCGGCAATGGAAATCCGGAGGCGATTAGCGAGGAAGCCGCGAGATTCTGCCCGATAATGCTGACGAGCATCTGCGGCGCGATCGGCTCGCTGACAAAACTCGCACCGTTCAGGACGGATTGGATGACGGGTGGGGCCGCCAGAAGCGCTCCGTGCAGGACTAGGATGAGCATCATGGCCCCGCCGCGAAAACTGCGGTGGCGGGACGAGCACATACTGATAGCGTAACACCGGCGGCGTTTCGGGCATTCCGAGGCGGCAGTTCACGCCCACCCCGCCGCAGAACGCGCATTCCGTGGGAATGGGCGCCCAAACTCCCGGGATGCCCGGTTGTGGAAGTTCGCGGCGGGCCCAGACGGTTCTGGTCGTGTCACGGGCCACATAGGTCGGTGACCTGCCCCAACGCAGCAGATCACTGGTTCAGCAGCTTGTTGGAGACACGGTTTGCTTCCGTTTGCAAACGCGCGCGGCTCCGTACTGAGCCACGGCCGTCCGGCAGCAGCTCGCGGATGTCCTCGATCCAGTAGTCCGGCTGCCAGCGGGCCATCTCGTCGCGATTCCCGTAGCCGTAGAGCACGGCGCAGGTCTTCACACCAGCGCGGCGGCCGGCTTCCATGTCGGGCGCGGTGTCGCCGACGAAGAGGCAGTCCTCGGGCCGCGCGCCGAACAGCTCCAGCGATTTGATAAGGACGTCCGGCGCAGGCTTGGCGGGGAAGCTATCGGTCCCCTGCACATGATCGAAGAACGGCAGCAGGCCAAACCGGTCCAGCACCAGGCGCGTGGTGGGTGTGCCCTTCGTTGTTGCGGTCGACTTGCGGCCGGGCAGCGCCTTCAGGACCTCGCAGACGTGCGGAAAGGCCGAGGTGTTGGAGTGGTCGCGGGCCAGGTATTCGCGGCGGTACTGCCGAATCCACGCGCCCACCTGTTCGGGCGTGGCATCGGGGAACAGGTCGCTGAACAGGTCGATCAGGGGCCGGCCGATGTAGCCGCGCAGAAGCCCGAACGGAACATCCGGACGTGAGGCGCCCGCAAGCACGCTCCGAGCCGCGCCGCAAATGTCCGCGGCCGAGTCCACCAGAGTGCCATCCACGTCGAACAGATAGACGGGGAAGCGGGGAATCACGCCGGCTGAGGATTCCCGCCGAGTAGTCCGGGAGGCGTCACCGGCCTGGTCTCGGGACGGATGGCGACGCCCTTCTCGCCTTCGCCGGTGGTGGCCGCGGGCGGCTTCGTGTTGATGACCGGGAGCGCCTTGCCTTCGATCAACAGGAACACGTCGGCGCCCTCGAGAACTTCGCGCTCCAGCAGCGCCTCGGCGATTCGCACCAGCGCGTCGGCCCGCTCTTCGATCACCTGCCGCGCGCGGCTGTAGGAATCGTCGATGAACTTGCGCACCTGGCCGTCAATGCGGATAGCCGTCTCTTCGCTGTAATCGCGATGCTGGGCGATCTCGCGGCCCAGGAAGATCTGCTCTTCCTTCTTGCCGAAGCTCATCGGGCCCAGATCGCTCATGCCCCACTCGCACACCATCTTGCGGGCGAGCTCGGTGGCGCGCTCGATGTCGTTGCCGGCGCCGGTGGTCACCTGGTGCGTGAACTTCTCTTCGGCGATGCGGCCGGCCATCAGGATGGCCAGACGAGACTCCAGGTAGTCCTTGCTGTGCGAGAGCTGGTCGTTCTCCGGCAACTGCATGGTGATGCCCAGCGCCAGGCCGCGCGGGATGATGGTCACTTTGTGCACCGGGTCGGAGTTGGGCAGGATGGCCGCCACCAGCGCGTGGCCGGCTTCGTGATACGCGGTCATGCGCTTTTCCTTTTCGCTGATGATGAGCGATTTGCGTTCCACGCCCATCAGCACCTTGTCCTTGGCCAGCTCGAAGTCGACCATGGTGACCATCTTGCGGTTCTGGCGCGCGGCCACCAGGGCGGCCTCGTTCACCAGATTGGCCAGATCGGCGCCGGCGAAACCGGGGGTGCCGCGGGCGATCACCGAAAGGTCCACGTCATCGGCCAGCGGCGTCTTCTTGGTGTGCACCCTGAGGATGGCCTCGCGGCCCCGCACATCCGGACGATCCACCACCACGCGGCGGTCGAAACGGCCGGGCCGGAGCAGAGCCGGGTCCAGCACGTCGGGCCGGTTGGTGGCGGCCACCAGGATAACGCCCTCGTTCGATTCGAAGCCGTCCATCTCCACCAGCAACTGATTCAGGGTCTGCTCACGCTCGTCGTGACCGCCGCCGAGCCCGGCGCCACGGTGACGGCCCACCGCGTCGATTTCGTCGATGAAGATGATGCAGGGGGCGTTCTTCTTGCCCTGCTCGAACAGATCGCGCACGCGGCTGGCGCCCACGCCCACGAACATCTCCACGAAATCCGAACCGGAGATGGAGAAGAAGGGCACGTTGGCCTCGCCGGCGATGGCCCGCGCCAGCAGGGTCTTGCCGGTTCCGGGAGGCCCCACCAGCAGCACGCCCTTGGGAATGCGCCCGCCCAGCTTCTGGAACTTCTGCGGCTCCCGCAGGAACTCGATGATTTCGGTCAGCTCTTCCTTGGCCTCTTCCACGCCGGCCACGTCCTTGAACGTCACCTTCTTCTGCTGGGAAGAGTGCAGACGCGCGCGGCTCTTGCCGAAGCTCAGGGCCTTGTTTCCGCCGCTCTGCATCTGGCGCATCATGAAGATCCAGAAGCCCAGCAGCAGCACGAAGGGGATGGCGTTGATCAGGATGGAGACCCAGTTACCGTTGTTCTCCTTCTGATAGGTCACCGCGACTTTGTTGGCCACCAGCTTGTCCACCAGCGGCTGGTAATTGGTGGGAATTACCGCGTGCAGCTCTTCGGAGGTGTCCTTATAGTTGCCTTTCAGGTCGCTGCCGTTGATGGTGACGGACTTGATCTTCCCCTGGTCGACCTGGCTCATGAGGTCGGTGAACGAAAGGTCGGAGGTGTGCGGGTTGTGGCCCGTCCGGACCACCGCCCACAGCATCACCACCACCATGATGATGACCAGCCACAGGACCAGAGTCTTCGCATTCGAGTTCATTTGTTCTCCTGCCCCCCGGCTGACCCGCGCCAGGCGCCTACACTATAAGACGGCATTTGCCTCCAACCAGATTCATGCAACCGGAACGTTCCTCTCACATGTGGGCCGACGGCGTGGGAAAGCGGTGTTTCAGGAACATCCGGAATCCCAGCAGCGGCACAAGAATGCAGAATCCCACCAGCAGCAGGAACGGCGCGGCGTTGATCAGGACAGAGACCCGGTTCCAGTTGGACTCCTTCTGATACGTCACGCTGACCTTGTTGGCGACCAGCTTGTCCACCAGCGGCCGGAAGTTGGTGGGAATCACCGCGTGCAACTCTTCTGAGGTGTCCTTGTAGTTGCCTTTCAGGTCGTTGCCGAAGATGGTGACGGACTTGATCTTCCCGTGGTCGATCTGCGTCATGAGCTCGCTAAACGACAGGTCAACGGTGTGCCGGTCGCGATCCGTCCGGACCAACAACCACTCCATCACCACGAGGAGGAGGATAACCACCCACGCGGCCTTCGTCTTCAAATCCGAGTTCATCTACACACCATAAGACGGCAGCCCGCCCCGCCAGGTTCATGCAACCGGAACATTCCTCTCACAAATGGAGAGACGGCTCGCGGACCCCTCCGTAACGGCGAACTCCGCGACCGGCCCGAACTGCCGCGACCAGAGCACCCGGCCCGCAGCCACCAGCACCGGCCACTCTCGCCGCTTCCACAGCGGAATGCGCGCCTCCTGGAACATTTGCTTGATTTTCTGTTCGCTACTCCGGCCGGCCGGGCGATAGCAATCACCGGGCCTCCAGTTGCGCAACTCCAAGGTCCCTTCGCGAAGCTCGGGCAAGCTCGATATTCCTAGCCAGTCCAACCCATCTTCCAATCTATCACAGGCCGCTTCGGTCAACCCATTTTCCCGTATTTCGAAAGAGATAGAGCCGCCTTCCGGCCACTCGATGGTGCAGGGCGGAGCGATCGGGTGCGAGAAGCCCCGGCGCGGCTGGCCGCCTTCGCCCAGCGGACGGAAGCGAATCCAGTCGAAGGAGCGAAGAACGTCGACGCCCGGCGCCTGCAATCGACCGCTCCCTTCGGTGGATCGAGATAGTTCCAGGATGGCCTCGACGTGGGCAAAATCGATCTGCCGCAGGTCGCCCTTCACCCGCTCGATGGCTCGGCGGACGATGCGGCGCGCCAGCGCGGGCGGGGCGGCGGAAATGCGGCTGACCTCGAAGGTGTGGGGCAGATCTCCCACCTGCCCCTCCCAATACTCCTCGTCGGCGGCCGCCAGCGTGGCCATGCGCGCGAGGGTTTCGTCGATCTGCGGGTTGTAGTCGGCGCCAAGAAGCGGCAGGAGCTGATGGCGGATGCGGTTGCGGGCGTAGGACGGGTCGGCGTTGGTTTCGTCGTCGCGCCACGCGATGTGCCGCTCGCAGAGCCAGGCTTCCACATCGCGCCGCCAGAGGGAGAGGAGCGGCCGGACTACGCCATCGGAGGTTACGGCTCGGATGCCCGCCAGTCCGGAAACCCCTGATCCTCTTAGGATTCGGTAGAGGACCGTCTCGGCCTGGTCGTTGCGGGTGTGGCCTGTGGCTACCCGTTCCACGGCGCCGCCGGCAATCAATTCCCGGTAGAACTCGTGCCGGATGCGGCGGGCGGTCTGCTCCAGATTGTCGTGGCTTTCGCCGGCGATGGCGGGCACGTCGGCGATCCGGCACAGAAAGGGCAGGCCCAGCCCCGCCGCCAGATCTCGCACGAACCCGGCGTCGGCGCGCGACGCCTCCCCGCGTATGCCATGCTCCACGTGGACCACCGTCAGGTGCAGGTTCCAGCGCGGGGCCAGCTCGAACAACGCATGGAGCAGGCACACCGAATCGGCGCCCCCGGACACGGCCACGCCCACGCGGGCCCCCGCGGGGAACATGTTATAACGAGAGATGCTCGCGGCTACGCGCTCCAGCATGGCGCCTTCCCACAAGGATAACCGTACCTGAGTCTCCCGCTCAGGCTCACCGTTGCTTCTTAGACATAACTTGCTCGCCGGTCGGTTCGTCTTCAATCCGGTAATCGGGCGGCACCTCGAACAGGGAGGGGTCGGGTTCGGCACGAGTGATGTTGATCAGGCGGTCCGTTTCAACACCCGTTGGATCTGTCTTGATTCCGAGCACGTACACGCCGAGTTCCTCGCACAGCCAGGACTCGTGAGTTATCACGGCAGGGCCGTGCTTGCCGGTCGCGGCGGGACCAATAGGCTGAGTTGTTTTCAACCCGTGAGCGGACACTCCTTCTATGACACGGGTTCCGAGGTCCTCTATCGAGATCTCTCTTCCGTCACCGGTTTTCAAACCTGTGAGTCCCCGGAGGATACTGGGGAAATCCCACTTCTGCCGAACCACTTTTTCACACGCCGGCAGCTTATAGCGCCGCGCTACCTGCGGCTGAGCACCATCGAGGACATACATGTATCCCGCAGTGTCATCCACAATCGTTACCCGGTTGTTCTGAGGTTGGGTAATGTTGGTCTCCGATCGTGTTCGTCCCCGGGAATCCCTGGCAAAGAACTCGGGATATCGTTTCACGTCGAATCGAGTGCCGTTGCGGTAGATCCCAGTATTCTCGATGACACGTTCTGCCGAATAGGGTGGATTGGGCGGGCCTCCGTACACGTACACATGACACGTGGGTAGAGGCGGACGGCTAATCCCACCCGTCACGCTCCCAGGCGACGAGGTTGCCCGGTGCCGGCAACGGCGATGGCGGATAGCACCGCGAAGACTACCAGATTCGTGGAATGGCTCCGCATACCATAATTCTATGGTCGATTTGCGCCGGAGCGCCCACCCGCCACGATGCCGATCGTGACATGCTGGGGAGGCAGTCCGCTTTATGAACAGACTGTTCACGGAGAGATGATAGGTGTCTTCGATAAATGAACTGGCCGCGCGCGTCCGCCTGCTGCTGATGGACGTGGACGGCGTGCTCACCGACGGACGGCTGCTCAACGTGCCGGATGCCAGCGGCAACATGGTCGAGACCAAGGGGTTCGACTCGCAGGATGGCATCGCCCTGCAGTGGATGAGCTGGATGGGCATCAAGACCGGGGTGATCAGCGGGCGCGTGTCCCCGGCCACCGCCGTCCGCGCCGCCCAGTGCAAGATGACCTACGTGTACCAGGGGCACATCGAAAAAATCCCGATTCTGGAGGAGATCCTGGCCAACGCTGGCACCACGGCGGACGAGGTGGCCTACGTGGGCGACGACCTGACCGACGTGGTGGTGATGAATCGCGTGGGCCTGAGCATCGCCACTGCTAACGCACGTCCCGAAGTGAAGGGCTGCGCAAAGTACGTGACCGCGGCGAGCGGCGGGAGCGGGGCCGTCCGCGAGGTGTGCGAGCTGCTGCTGAAAGCGCAGGGGCGCTGGGAAGAGCTCCTGAGGAAATACGAGGTGACGCGGTGACGGCCATGCGACGGATCGGTCTGGAAGTGGAAACGGTGGCGGGCACGGGCGTGCTGCACCAGCTCACCGGCGTGATCGCCCGGCACGACGGCAACATCGTCTCGGTGGAGATCATCGAAGAGGTCCGGCTGTACTTCGAGATCGACCTTCCGGGCGGCGAGGCGCAACTGCTGGAAGATCTTCGCGCGTTGCCGGTGGTGCGGCGCGCGCAGGTGGTGGAGACGCTGCAGAAGATCTACGGCAAGCGGATCATCATCATCGGCGGCGGCGCGCAGGTGGGGCAGGTGGCCATTGGCGCCATTTCGGAGGCGGACCGCCACAACATTCGCGGCGAGCACATTTCAGTGGATACCATCCCGCTGGTGGGCGAGCAGCCCCTCGCCGACGCGGTGCGGGCGGTGGCGCGTCTGCCGCGCGCGAAGGCGGTGGTGCTGGCCGGCTCGCTGATGGGCGGCGAGATCGAGAAAGCGGTGCGCGAGGTGCGTGCCCAGGGGCTGCTGGTGGTGAGCCTGAACATGGCCGGCAGCGTTCCCGATGCCGCCGATCTGGTGGTGTCCGATCCGGTGCAGGCGGGCGTCATGACGGTGATGGCGGTGGCCGACACGGCCAAGTTCACGGTGGAGCGGCTGACGCGCCGGGTGTTCTGATTCTCGCACTCTGCGCCCGCCTCGTGAAGTTACTCACAGGGTCTATTGAATTGCGAGAGTTATTTGAACGTCGCTTTGGGAACTCCCCGGTATTAAGGGGCCCGGGGTCTTTGTAGGGATGGCCACCCCGGACCGCGTGTCTACGACCGACCAGTCCGAGTCAACGAAGAGAGACACATCCTGCATCTTTGGTACGGTGACCATTAGGGCGATGCCATTGTTCAGGACGGATGATGTATCTTTCCGAGCTGTGGCGAGGTTCCCTGTACTGCTCATCGCGCTGAGATAGTACTTTGGATTGACGGCGAGCCGGCCATTTGGATCGGTTGTCGCGATGTGGATCACGGTTCCGGAACGAAGGACAATGCTTGTGGTAGCGTTGCCCGAACTCACGCTTACCGGTCTCGTCGAAACGCTCCATTCGCAATTGGAAATCAGGTGCGGGTCGGTTGCCTACACGCACACCCAGTACTGGCCGTCAGGTACTGCCGCGGTGGAGAATGTGCCCAGTGCCGTTGTGGTGGCGAACCCATTCACTCGTTGGCCCACGGGAACAATCCGGTTTGGCGGGAGGCTTTGCATCTCCACGATGTTACGGTACCCCAGAGGGGTTGGCAATCAATGTCGGGGCTTTGAAACAGCCAGTGTAGTCGGCAGGGTCGTTCCACGGCCTCAACGTTGTCCGCGAGGCAGCATTGCTATATAGCGAACTTGCCATGTACCCATTAACGTTCTGGCACTGGAGATTGTTTTCGATTTGCAGACCTTGGGGTCCGGGATATCCAAACTCCCCGTTCCCACCAGCGAGAGCGCCCGCCAAAGGAGATATGTCATAGAGCGTAGCAGCATCCCCCCAGTAAGTGCCGCAGTCGAAACCAGAAAGACTCGCGTTAACAGCGTAGGCGGAATATGTCAGGCTCAACGGGTCGAAGCCGTAATACGACATATAATAGCGGACAATGTCTAGCACGTCCGTCTGGTGCGTGTTGTCGTAGATCATTCGGGCCTCCACCGGGAAGTCCCACAGGTTGATCTCATCCAGAAAGACAAACTCCTCCAGATTTATCCCGGTGTTCTTCGTGGTCTGCAACATCTGGTTGATGAGATTAAAGAACGGACCCCACCCCCAGAAGTTGAAAGTATTACTATTTGCGCCTGAGTACGCGCCGTTGTTGCCTTGACAGTCCGTGTAGCCGTTGCTGTTGAGGAAGCCGTAGGGTATCCATGGATAGAACTTCAGTGTTGTCGTTCCGCTGCAATCCGGGATTGACGACACCTGCCCCAGGGTCTCGCCCCATCCGTAAAGGTTCATTCTCAGCGTCACCCGCTGGATGCCCCATGACTTCAGGTCGGAGAGCAGCGTCCTGAGGTTGTTCGTCCACGCCGCCTCAACGTTGCCGAGATTATCCCACGTCGTGCTATAATCTCCGCCGCCGACTCCGAAGTAGATCGCTACTCCTGTGATGCCTTGGCCGACATAGTTGTTCGGGCCGGTCTTTACGAAGTACTGGACGCATTGCCGGACGGTGTTGCCAGAGGGACAACTTGGGAAGTACGCATTTCCGTTATTCTGTGAAGTGTAAAGGTCGATCGGTATAGGTCCCAGGTTGACTTCGGCGACGGTGGGCGAAATGCCCGCCCACATCGGCGCGAACTGGCAGGCGAGCAACGCCACAAGAGAACGTAATATCACTACAGGCCTCCTTCAACTTCCCACTACTTCAGACGGCAAGTCGTCGCGCGTCCTGGGGATCAAACGGCTGATTAGAAAACCCACTCCGTCGACGTCTCAAGCTTATTGTGAAGGCTCATTATGACGCCACCCGCAACGGAGGGCCAGATCAAATGATGTGCAATCCTTGCTGTCTATTGCCCAGTTTTTGCGGTTTGTGCGGTACCTTACATGGCCGGAGTGATATCCGTCGGCCTTGCTGCCCGTCTGTACTCGGCGGGGCTCCTTCCGCAAAAATCACGGAAACGGCGTTCGAAGGTGCTGAGGTGAATTCCGACAGAGGCGGCGACTTGTTTAACGCCCAAATCGGTAGTCCCCAACAGAAGCCTTGCCCTATCCATTCGAATTGTGGTCAAGAGCATCTTGGGTGTCATCCCGGTTTGCGCACGAATGAGACGGCAAAAGTGAAATAGTGAGAGGTGCGCATGGCTTGCCAGATCAGATACCTTCAGGGGACTGCCAATATTGAGTTCGATGAACTCCTCAGTCTTCGCACTAATCGCCGCCGGGCCGTTGCGCATGGTAGCCAAGTGGAAGTATAATGCGGAATCATCAAACCTTCACGCGAACTGCTCTAAAGTCTCCTCTATTTGCAGCGAACACGCGCACTTGCGTTCATCTGGACGGCCTCATTAAAAGGAGGCTGGAGACGTTTGAGACGTTTGAAGTTGAGTCGGGATCTGAAATGGCCCCTCGATTGCTCCGATGTCGAGAGAAAGGACGTTCTATGTCGCTGAGATATCAGTCCGTCATAACCGCTGCATCCTCCTTTCGCTGTGGCGTTATTACCCCGTCGCCGTGGCCGAATGGTACTGTGGCTATCGTTCGTTTTCGTTTTCCTTGGACCCATGGCTGCCGGGCAGGTTCCAACGATCGCTCCGGGAGGGATTGTCACGGCGGCTTCGTATTCCCAGCCTGTTTCACCCGGGTCGATTGTCAGTATCTTCGGCGCCAATCTGGCGGCCTCCACGGTCAGCGCGCCCGGCCTCCCGCTGCCGACCTCCCTGGGGGGAACCTCGGTCACGGTCAGCAGCGTGAGCGCGTGTCTGTTTTTCGTGTCGCCCACTCAGATCAATCTACAGATTCCGTCTTCTTTGTCGCTTTCAGAGTCATTCGCGTCTTACACGCCGTTTAACGTCGTTGTGACCACCGCAGCCGGGTCGAGCGTGCCCGCTCAAGCCCCTGCCTTCTTCGTTAGCCCAGCCATGTTTGCGCAGGACGAAAGTGGCTGCGGACAGGCTGCGGTTTTGAATGTCGCCCCGGACGGCACGGTGTCCCTGAATTCGCCATCGAGCAGCGCGGCGCCGGGCGACTTCATCAGTCTCTATGCCACGGGACTTGGCGCGGGACCCGACGAGGTATACCCACAGTCGCCCCCGGATGGCACGCCGACGCTTGGCTTAACGATTTTGCTTAGTGACCCGGATGTGTTTTTCGATTGCGACCCGGATGTGTTTTTCGATTGCAATGCCGCGACGATCTACAATTACAGGGGATTAGCCCCCACGCTCGTTGGGGTCGATCAGATCAACGTCCAGATTCCTCCGGGCACGCGAGAGGGATGCGCAATACCGCTGGCACTGTATGCTGATTACCTTCTCAGCCCGACAACCACAATCAGCATTCATTCCGGGAGAGGGCCGTGTGTGGACCCCCCAATTCAGTCCTATGGAGAACTGTCGCTCACGAAAACCGTCACCTCCGGCGGTGAAGATGGGGGTGAAAGCGACACGTTCACCGCGAGCTTCCCGTCCGCTCCGGGATTACCGGCGTTCGTACCGGAAGAACTTCTGGTCCCGGGTGCTTCCGGGATCGGGCTTGCGCCGGTGCAGGCCTCGCGGTCATGCGCGGTCGCCGGTTACAATTTGCTTTCAGCCGGTTCCATCACCGTCCAACCTGCGGGTGGGGGGGCGGCAGTTCAGGTGCAGCCAGTGAGCACAACCGGCGGTGTTACCTACCAGCAGGCCCTTCCCCCGGGCTTCGTCGGAGCCGGCGAATACAGCCTGGCCGGGTCAGGGAACACAATCGCGTTTCAAGGGACGCTGACTGTTGGATCCCCCGTCCAAATCCAAACCGATCTTTCGCCTGGCACGCAGATCGATGTGGGTTCCGGCCAGCCCTTCACGGTGAAGTTTACGGGTGGCGATCCTGGAACGCTGGTGAAAGCCACGCTGTTCTCCGGGGAGGCGCTTGTGCCTTATTCCATCTATGCCGAAGCGGACGCGGCTTCCGGCGCTGTTACGTTTAATCCGCGGTGCTACCCAGTGAATGGAGCGATCACTTGTGACCTGGGCCAGGCACTGGTAAACCCGGTACAGGCCGTCATCGAGGTTTCGCCCTACCCGGCGAACATCAGCACGTTGCAGAGCCAGGGTCTCACCGGCGCTATCAACGCTACCTGGACCTACCGTTATGTGTTCAACGGACTGATCCTGAATTGAGCCGGGGCGGGGCAGTGCGCTGAATCCTGCTTGATGCTGATGGCGGGCGCGTGTCGCCGGCCACCGCCGTCCGCGCCGCCCGGTGTAGCATGACCTGCGTGTACCAGCGGCGCATCGACCTTCCGGGCGGCGAGGCGCAACTGCTGGACGATCTTCGCGCGTTGCCGGTGGTGCGGCGCGCGCAGGTGGTGGAGACGCTGCAGAAGATCTACGGCAAGCGGATCATCATCATCGGCGGCGGAGCGCAGGTGGTGCAGGTGGCCATCGGCGCCATTTCGGAGGCGGACCGGCACAACATTCGCGGCGAGCACATCTCGGTGGACACCATCCCGCTGGTGGGCGAGCAGCCCCTCGCCGACGCGGTGCGGGCGGTGGCGCGTCTGCCGCGCGCGAAAGGCGGTGGTGCTGGCCGGCTCGCTGATGGGCGGCGAGATCGAGAAAGCGGTGCGCGAGGTGCGAGCACAGGGGTTGCTGGTGGTGAGCCTGAACATTATTGAATGACTTTGTCATGCCTCTCGCTGTAGCCGATCAATTCTGTTACGGTGACGGCGCAGCCTTGCGCATCAAAGAGCGCAAACTCCAGCGCCTTTCCGTCGCCGTGGTAGTCTTTGAGGTCAAGGATCACGGGGTGTCCTTCGTCGAGAATGAACGGTGGGTCAACCCGGTAATACCTGCGGTGGATGAGGTAGGGAATATCGAACTCGTCCGGGCTGTTGTTGCCCGCGTCGCCTCTGATCTCTACAGTGTTGATGATCGTCGAGGCGGTGGTATCTACCAGCGATACTCTTGTCAGGCCCCGGAAGAAGGTCCCCGGGTCTCGTCCGGGCAGGTATAAGGCTCGGCATCTTCGGCTCGGTGTTCAATTTCCTCGCTCCATCGCGGGAACTTCTGAGGGTTGATTTGGCTTGGCGCAGTTGTTTTTCACTACTGGATTTGGAACCATGAGGAGAGCAATCGACAGTAGAATGAACGTCAAGCTACCCAGGCACTCCAACAGAGCGATAGTGTCGGGCGTGGTGGATAACATGACGAGCGCGTTGAATGCTGCGGCTCCCACAAAAAGAACGATTTGCGTCATTTGGGCCGTTCCTTTACAAACAGCACTCATTGAAACCCGAAGCCGAGTCTACACGAGGTTGATCGTAACCCGGCACCCCACCATCGCCGCCGCCCGTTGAAGGCTGGACAGCGTAATGTCGTTCCGGGGATCGAGTAGACTGTTGTCGGTCATCAGAAAACGTAGTTTTCTGAACCTTCGGCCGGCGTAGAGGGTAACCGGCGACATCATCTGCACCGAAGGCGCGATCATCCGTCCATCATCGTCACGATGGAAAGATCGAATACCCCTCCTCGGTTTCAAAAATGTGCCCAGCGGAGGTCGCTATCCAGGGCTTGAAGCTGAAGTGGAGATTGCCCCGGCCGTGTAGCTGGCCGCTCGCGCCACCGTTCCCTCATCTCCGTCGACAGTAACCCGCTCCCCACTGCTCACCTGCCGTAGCAGGCCGGGAATGTTTACCACCGCCGGCAGCCCGTATTCCCGCGCCACGATGGAGCCGTGGCTAAGGTATCCGCCCGTCTCCATCACCACTGCCGAGGCGCGCAGAAACAGCGGCGTCCATCCGGGATGCGTGTTCGGCGCGATAAGGATATCTCCCTGGCCCAACTCGCCCCCTTCTTCCGGACTCCTCACCACCCGGGCGATCCCCACCGCCCGCCCGGCCGAGGCAGCGATCCCGCGCCACACTCCATCTGCCGGAAACTGAGCGGGCGGCGCCGGGACAGTTACGCCCTCCTCGCCGGCGATCACTTCCTGGATTTCCTCGCGCCGCCACGCCTCATGGCGCAGCCGCCGGTCCTCAGTCAATTCGCGCGCGCCGCGGCCGTCCCAAAAGCCGTCCAGCCAATCACGCACATCGCGTCCGGTCAACTCCAGCGCCTGCTCTTTGCGGTCGAGCAGGCCGCTGGCCACCATCCGCCGCCCCACTTCCAGCACGATGTTTCGGCCGGGCAGGATCGCCGCAATCAGCGCCGACTTGCCCAACTCGCGGATGGCGTACCCGCGGCGAAGACCCCGCGCCATCCAGCGGATGAGCGGCCACAGCACTGGCTTTTTAGAGCGGATCTCGTGTTCGGCCGCCTCGCGCCGCTCGCGGGCCGCCGCCCGCGCATCGGCCGTAGACCCGCGTGCTGACAACTCGCGAATCAGCCGCAGGAGCGGTTGGGGATCTTCGATCCATCGCGGCTTGGTTCCATCGCTCTCTTCGGCGGCTCGATAGCCGAACTCATCGAGAAAAGCGTCGAGCGCCCGTTGGAACGTGGCGTCCTCGCCGTGCTGCCGCACATGTTGCGCCAGATCGGCAATCCGGTATCCCACCTCAGCGCTGGTCACCTCACCGGAACCGGTTGAAAGCGACGCCACCTTTGAGCGGTCGATCAATCCCTCCAGAGGCTGGAGCCAGCGGCCGGGCGCGGCGCTGGCCATGCCGGAGAGTTGTCCTGCCTGAAACTGCTTTGCTTCCAGGATGTCGAGGCATTCGCGAAGCTCTCCCTGGCTTTTTGAATCCAGGTTCTCCCGCGCCAATGCCTGCATCTCCGCGATATGGCGGCGGAAGACCGGTTCCTGTTTCTTCTCGAATCCCCAAAGCGCCCGCAACAGCCGCAGTGATGCTTTGCGCCGCCGGCTGCCATCCGGCCCCTTGAGCGGATTGCCGGGAGGCGTCTCGATCCGCGGTTGGTGTCCGCCCAGCGTCCGGGCGAGGGCATCCGCCGGAATTCCGAAGCAATCGTGGAACGCCCATTGGAGCAAAGTGAAATCGAAATAGGCGCGGCCCTGGAAGCGCCGCATCAATTGCGCACCTGCCGGCGCCTGGTAGCCGGAGACCGCCAATGGGGCGAATGCAACGGTGTCCACGAGCGCCTGGAGCGAACTCCACGAGAGCTCACACAACACACCGGGCGCTGAATCCTTCACGTTCGCCGTCGACCAATACTGCGGCAGAGCGCGAAGCGCCGGTGGCCCGACGCGCGGCAGCCGCGTGATGGGCCGCGACTGCAGCACCCACAACTGCCGGCCATCGTAAGCCCACTCGACATCCTCCGGGTCCTGTCCGTCGCCGAGCGCCCAGTGGATGCGATCTACAGTGCGAGCTAACTCCTCCATCTCTGGCGGCGTGCCTTCCAGCACGGGCTGGCCGCACTCTACACGGAACACGAAGCGCTGCGGATCGACCGTGCCGCTGACTACCGCCTCGCCCAAACCCGGCGCCGACTCGATGACAATCAAGTCGTGCCGGCCAGTGACCGGATCGGCCGAGAAGGCCACGCCCGCGCTCACCGGTTCCACCATGCGGCAGATCACCACTGCGCAGGCGACCGCCTCATCGGCCAGGCCCATTTTGGCCCGGTAGGTTCGCGCCTGCTCGGTTTCGAGTGAGGCATAGCACGTCAGGATCGCCTGCTCGATTGCGTCGATCCCGCGAACGTTCAGCAAGCTGCGATGGATGCCCGCGAATGAAGCGCGCGCTGAATCCTCGGCGGTGGCGCTCGATCGCACTGCTACCGGCACATCGATGAGGCCATGGCGTTCCAGGAAGTCACACACGGAGGTACGAACGGAGTTCGGCAACGCGGCGCGTTGTCCAGTGAGCCGGTGCGCTTCCGCCGGCAGCACGCCGCCATCCGGCACGCGAAAGCCGTAGCGGGCCAGCAACCCGAGCTGGTAGCCTTTGCCGCCGCAAACAGCCGTTCCCGCGTCGGCGGCTTCCGCCCACGTGAGCATCATTTCCCCGCCCCTTCCAGGAAGATCTGCCAGGCCTTCTCCAGAGACCCGGCCAGTTCCCCCTTCTTGCCGCTTTGGGCCCACTGCATCATGGCCGGAACCATCCCCGCCACCAGTGTCAACGCCAGATCGTACGCGTCTATATCGCCGCGCACGTCGCCGCGTCGCTGGGCTTCCTCGAAAACACTCGCGAACGAAGTGCGCGTAGACGGCTCGCCCTTGCGCGCCGGCTTCGTCATCGCCATCAACATGGACTGGCTGACCATCTTGCGGTGCTCTTCACACGACCGTGCGATCGCCCCGATCAGCCAGCGCCCCACCTTCAGCGGTGCACCGTCCTCCCCCAATCGCCTTTCGACCTCCGCAGTGAGGGTTGCCTCCTCGTGCCGGATCAAAGCAAGCAGAATTTCACCTTTGCTCGGGAAATGCTGGTAGAAGGTGCCCTTGGCAACATTAGCGGCGGCGGTGATTTGCTCGACCGCGGTTTCTTCGAATCCATGTTTCTGGAAGAGCTTGCCCGCCGCGGCAAGAATCGCCTCGCGGGTCGCATCTCGCCGCTCTGCCTGAGTCGCCATAAATACCGACCGAAGTCCAATAATATACTACGGTCAGTGTTTGTGCAACCGCCGCAAGGATGGCGGTTCATGGAGAAGTGGTTCTCCGGCAGCGCGTTTGCCGCGGCCAGGGATGCCCGACGGTGTTCTGGATTTGTACACATTGCGATCGCGGACAAGGTTATTGCAGCGCGGCGTGCCGCGCAGAAGCGCGGCGCCAGCAATGCCGCGCTGCCAACCGCCGGTACCAGCGAAGCCCCGAAGGCCGGCTCGATCATCGGGACCGGCAACGCGCCTGCCACCAACGGCGCTGTCGGCCTCGCGTGACGGATCAATCTTCCCTTTCAGTCATTTCTCCGGCACCATTCGGCTGTGGAGAAACGATCACGACGCCGGTGGCAGCTGAACTGCGAGTTCGGTCTCCGGGCCGGCTGGAAAAGCGGGCCGGTCTGTGGCTGCACTGTTCGATCTGTGGCCGGTCAGGCCGCTTCGCCGATCCTTTCCCCCACATTCCACGACAAAGGTGAGCTGGGATGATCCCGCCCGAAACCCGCGTACAGATTCGCCGCTATTTCTACGCCGAGCATTTCCTGGCGTGGCGCTCGCCTTCCGGAAGTCCCTTGAGCCACTCCCGCACCGGCTCACGGCAGGTGTCAGTGCGGAAAAAGATCAACGTGACTTTTCGCGGCAGCGGGTCGTCTGCCATTCTGCGCCTTAATCCGTATGTACCATAAAAGGTGCATGGCTGGCGGGCAGGCGACGCCAAGTAGGGGACGCCGCGCGGCGCCTTCCCGCCCGGGTGTGGCCTGGAGATCGGATTGGATCCCGGCATCCGAGCACCGTTCCCAATAACCACACCAGTCGAAACACCACATTGCACAAGCACTTCCACGCATCGCTCACGGATATCGCACCCTCGCCGTGCTACCGTCAATGCGCCATGTCCATTGCTGCGCCGAAGTATCCGGACAATCCGAAAACTGATCCTGTGCGACGAAACGAACCCAATCCCCAATGCGGAAACACCAGGCCGAGGCATCCGGGCAATCCGCGAACGGAAGGCCCTGGCCACCGGTGATCCTGTGCGACGAAACGAACCCAATTCCATCACGGCGGGAATTACGGAATGAACGAAACGAACCCAATTTTCCGGGTCACCCAGAAGACTCAAATTGAGCCCCCTTCGCAAACGCGCCAGTCTGCGAATCAGGTTCGCGCGGAGTTTGTCGGCCGTTGCCGCGCTGTCTACGCGGATATCCATGGCTTGCCCGGGCAGCAGGTCGAAATAATCGTCAGAGAGCTTCGCGCCCAGGTCCCCGAAGGAAACACTCACGCTGCGCGCCAGCACTTTGGAGGACAGCCGTATCCGATACGAGTCGCCCGCCCTCGTTAGTTCGCTGGCGATCCCGACCGCGGGCAGCGCGTCTTCCGAAGCGGCTGACGCGCCGGGTGCTCTGAGCAGGTTACAATCCCATGACTTGACAGCGAGAGTACACTTGGTCAAATGGAAGAACTCCAAATCACCGCCGCGGATGGACAGAACGGCGCTCGCATTCTCACTCTGCAAGGCCCGCTCACTCTTCGCACCATTTTTGATTTTCAGGCCACTGCCCGGCAGGAAGGCTCGTCGCCGCTGATTATCGACGTCAGCGGCGTTCCCTACATGGATTCGGCGGGGCTGGGCTCGATTCTGGGCCTGTTCGCCTCCGCACAGCGAAAGCAGATTGGCTTCGCCGTCACCGGCGTGTCGGACCGAATCCTGACCCTGTTCCAGGTGACGCACGTTGAGGATGTCCTGCCGTCATTCGCAACCGTGGCCGATGCGGAAGCGTCGCTGGCAAAGGCGGCCGGCGCCTGAGCGGTTTCATGAAGCTGGTGCGGCGCATTCTCGCGGGTGCGATTGTTGCGGTGTGCCTCCTGTACGCCGGCGACGATCTGTCGGCGCGCTTCCGCATCCCGGGCAATCGCGATCCGTTCGGGACGGTGCACGTGGACCGCTACTACGCCATCCCCGAGAAGAACAACAAGGTGGAGTTCCGGCGCGCCGATCCGGAGACGGTAACCTGCGTCTACTCGCTGTCTCCGCACTTCGGCTACAGTCCATGCTGGTACGCCCGCCGGACAACGCGGAAGCGGATCGACATGTAGGGGCAAAACGGGGACAGACTACTGCGTGCGCATTTGGTGGCTTGAACCTGATCGGTAAGTCTGTCCCCGTTTTGCGGCGGACCGCTCCGTGACCGTCGCGGCTCGGTTAAGACTACGCCTGCAGCAGGGCGACGCAGTCCTCCAGCCGGCTGTCGCCGCCGTCGTTAACGGAGAAGCGGGGCTGCTCGCGGTTCCACAGCGAAGCCCCGGCGTACTGGCCGTCGCGGCGCAGCGCGTAGAAACGGATGTCGAACTGCGCCAGCCGCGCGCGATCGTCGTGGAAGTTGTGCGCAATCCGCTGCAGCACGTCGAGGCAGGCATCGCGCGGGGTCATGCCGCGCCGCATGTTCTCCACGATGGTGTGCGCGCCGGCGACGCGGATGTTCTCCTCGCCGCGCCCGGTGGAGCCGGCGCCGCCCACCTCCTGATCCACGTACAGTCCCGCGCCGATAATCGGCGAATCGCCCACGCGTCCGGGGATTTTCCAGGCGAGCCCGCTGGTGGTGGTGACGCCCGACAGCTCGCCTTTCGAGTTCAGGCCGAGGCAGTTGATGGTGCCCGTGGGCGGATGCAAAGCGACGTGCTCGGCCCACGCGAGCGTGGCCTCATCGGCGTCGGGAAACGCTTCCCTCAGCCACGCGGACGGTTTGCCCGCCTCCGTTTCGCTGGTCCAGTTGCTGTGGCCGGAGGGGTCGCGCAGAGACTTCTTCCACACCAGCCAGGCGAGGCGGGAGTCCTCGGTGAGGAGATCTTCCTCGTGGAAGCCCATCTCGCGCGCGAACCGCGTGGCGCCCGCGCCGACCAGCATGATGTGGTCGGTTTCCCGCATCACCAGCCAGGCCACCTTCGAGGGCGTCTTCACGTTGCGGATGGCCGCCACCGACCCGCATCGCCGCGTGGGCCCGTGCATCACCGATGCGTCCAGCTCCACCACGCCTTCCTCATTGGGCAAGCCGCCGTAGCCGACGGAATGGTCCGCCGGATCCTCTTCGTTGATGTTGACGCCGGCGACGACCGCATCCAGCGTGTCGGCGCCGGACTTGAGCATCTCCATGGCGCGGGCACAGGCGCGCAGGCCGTTCCGGCTGGAAATGACGATGTTCTTTGGCGCGGTGGCGCCCGGTTTCGAGCCTGTCAGGGCGGACGCCGCCGCGTCCGGTGCGCTCTGCTGCGCCATGGCTATTCCCGCCGTGGACAGCGCGGCGGTGCCACCGATGAGTTCGCGTCTGGTGATCATTGAAGGCTCCCTTGTTGCGGTTGGGTACACTGGATCTGTTCCCATGGTTGAGCATATCTCTCCGGCGCGGTCGCTGAGCGGCACGGTGGTCCTGCCGGGCGACAAATCGATTTCGCACCGCTACGCTATGCTGGCTTCGCTGGCCGAGGGCACGTCGAAGATTCGCAATTACTCCACGGGCGCGGATTGCCGGTCCACCTTGGGGTGCATGCGCGCGCTGGGCGTGGCCATCGATGCCGGCGAGGAGACGGCGATTCACGGCAAGGGACTGCACGGATTGCGCGAGCCGGTCGGGATGCTGGACGCCGGCAACTCCGGCTCCACCATTCGCATGCTCTCGGGCATTCTCGCGGCCCAGCCGTTTGTAAGCCGCATCGGAGGCGACGAATCGCTCTCGCGCCGCCCCATGGAACGCATCATGAAGCCGCTTGCGGAAATGGGCGCCGCCATCGAGGCGCGCGACGGCCGCTATCCGCCGCTCACCATCTCGGGAGGGCCGCTGAACGCCATCCGGTACACCCTTCCGGTGGCCAGCGCGCAGGTGAAGACGTGCGTTCTTTTCGCGGGCCTCTTCGCGCCGGGCCGCACCAGCGTGGTGGAACGGGTGCGCACGCGCGATCACAGCGAACTGGCGCTGCGCGAGTTTGGCGCGGAGGTGGCCCGCAACGGCGGTACGATCACCGTGGAGGGCCGCCCACATTTGAAGCCGCTGGATCTCTACGTGCCGGGCGATCTTTCTTCCGCCGCCTTTTTTCTGGTGGCCGCGCAACTGGTGAGCGGAGCGGACCTGACGATCCAGGGCGTGGGGCTCAATCCGACCCGTTCGTCGCTGCTCGACTTTCTGGTGGGCATGGGTATCGACGTGAAGGTGCTGGACGTGCAGCAGACCAACGGGGAGCTGGTCGGCAGTCTGCGCGTGCGCAAGTCGAGGGTTCGCGGGGGCCGGATTGATGGGGCGCTCGCAGCCGCGCTCATCGACGAGATTCCGGTGTTGGCCGTGCTGGGCGCGGTGAGCGAGGAAGGGCTCACGGTGCGCGATGCGGCCGAGTTGCGCGTCAAGGAGACGGACCGCATTGCCACCATCGAGGAGAATTTCCGGCGCATGGGCCTGCGCATGGAAGCGCGGGCGGATGGCTTTGACGTGCCCGGACGCCAGCAGTTCCACGCGGCGGAACTGAGTTCGTTCGGAGACCACCGCATTGCCATGGCGTTTTCCGTGGCAGCGCTGGCCGCCGACGGACCCTGCGCTATGGAGGACGCGGGGGCGGCGTCCGTATCCTTCCCCGGTTTTTTCGATACACTACAACGGATCGCGGCGTAACGGCATGAACACCGAAGATCTCACCATCGAGGGGCTGGTACACGACCTCAACAACGTGTTCCAAACCATCGCCGAAACGGCCGAACTGCTGGAGGGCGACCCGCAATGGAAGAAACTGGCGGGCACACTGGAGCGCAGCGTGGACCGCGGGCGGAACATCGTCTGGAGCATTATGGAGACCAGCCGCTCGCAGGCCGAGCTGGGACCGGTGGTGGAAAGCGCCATCGCGTTCGCGCAGGATTATCTGGAATGCGTGCACGCGTCGCGGGTGGAGTTCAGGACCAGCGTTCCGGCGAGTCTGCCCATCGCCGGGCACGCCGCCGCGTGGGAGCGCGTGCTGGTGAATTTGCTGCTGAACGCCGCGCAGGCCGGCGCGCGGAGGGTGGAGATCAGCGCCGGCGCGGGGGAGATCTCCATCCGCGACGACGGCGCGGGGATTTCCGAACAAGTGCTGCCGCGTATTTTCGAACCGCACGTCTCCACCCGATCGGCGCTGCACGGGCTGGGGCTGTCGATTGTCCGCTCGATTGTGGAGCGAAACGGCGGCACGGTGTCGGCCAGCAACCGGCCTTCGGGGGGCGCCGAGTTTCTGATTCGCATGGAAGCGCCGCGCGCCGGCGCCATTGCGGCGGGCTAGCGGACCTCCACGAGAAAACCGCCAACAAATAGCTTGATTCCTCGGGCGTTCCGGCGCATAATCCATAAATTGCCACTACGGGAGGAGTCATCATGACTCGATTCTGGATTGCCTGTTTTTGTCTAACGCTTCTGCTCACGCCGCTGTTCTCTCAGCCCGGCCCGTGTCCTGCGACCCCGGACTGCAACTGCCCGGCGTTCACTGGAGACCCCTGGGCGGCACTCCAGGACGGTTTTAAGCGATTCCTTACTTGCAGCCCCCAGCAGTGCCGTCCCCCCTGCGCGCCGCGGCGCGACAAGTGCGCCCGCTGTTGCGGCATTTGGATGAAGCAGCAGCCGTTCGCCGTGGTGCTGAGTTGCTCCGATTCTCGGGTGCCTCCGGAGATCCTGTTCGACCAGGGCCTCGGCGATCTCTTCGTCGTCCGTGTTGCCGGCAACGTCGCCAGCGACGAAGCCATAGGCAGCATCGAGTACGCGATCGCGCACCTCAATTCGATCAGGATTATTGTCGTACTCGGTCACGAAAAGTGCGGCGCGGTGGAGGCCGCATTGAGCCCCAAGCCTTCGCACGACATGATCCCGAGCATTCTCAACCGCATTTACCCGGTGGCGGCCGGAAGGGGTCCCGACAAGCTGGAGGAGACAATCAGGGACAATGTCAGGTATACGGCGAAGCTTCTGCGCCAGTATTCTCCGATCATCAGGAACTGGGAAGAGGAACCCACCGTCCCCCCGCGACACATTCAGGGGGCTTATTACTCGATCACGAAGGGCACAATCGAAACTGTACCGCTCAATTAACGCCGTGCCTCCAGGAAATCGGCCGCGACGTCGTGTACGAGCCGGTGTTTTCCGTCCACTTCGTAGTTCAGCTCGCGCATTTCGGTGGCGCTGATTTTGCCGGAGAGCCCGGCGAGGGCCGCTTCCAGTCCCGGGTGTTGGCGCAGCGAATCGTAGCGGACGACGATGCTCGCCTGGTACGGCGGGAAGGCCTTGCGGTCGTCCTCGAGCACCTTCACATCGAGAACGGAAAGAAGTCCGTCGGTGGTGTTGGCGGCGACCATGGTCACCTGGCCCTGATCGAGGGCCCGGTACAGTAATCCCGGATCCATGGTTTTCGGAAAGCCCGTCCAGCGGAGTTGCGGGTACGAAGCCATCAGCGTTTCGTAGCCGTCGGCCCGCGTGAGGAACTCGTAGCCGACGCCGAGGCTCCAGGGATCGCGGCGCCGCTCGGCGTCACTGACGGTGACGTAGTGGCCGCTGCGCGCGTCCGCGCCGTGGATGACCATGGCGAAGGAGTCGTCGAAGCCCAGCGGATCGCACCACTTCAACCCGTAGTTGGCGGCGTACTCCGCGCGCACGCGATCGAGCACCAGCGCCGCATCCGGAATCGGCTTGTGTTTCAGGATGGCGGTGAAGGCGGTCCCGGTGTATTCGGGGTAGAGGTCGATATCTTTTCCCAGCAGCGCCTGATGCGCCAGCAGGGAACCGCCCAGATTGAACCGCCGGACCACCTTCTGGCGCAGCCGGCCTTCCACCTGCTGCGCGACGATCTCACCGAGCACCAGTTGTTCGGTGGAATTCCTGGAGGCCACCACGACGGGCGGGGAGCCCGAACAGCCGGAAAGCAGCGCGAGGCCGCACGCGAGTACCGGCGGATATTTCAAGGGAGTCCTCCAGCACAGAGTATCACCGGCTATCCTGAATAGCGATGAGTCAGGCGGTTCCTCCACCACCGCGGCGCGAGTACCTCGAGTTCCTGTCGGCATACGACCCCGGAATCGCGGCGCTGGCTCTGGCGGTGCGAGCGCTGGTGCTCGCGAAAGCGCCCGGAGCGATAGAGCTGCTCTACGACGCCTACAACGCGGTCAGCGCCGGCTATTCGTTCACCGGGCGGCCGAGCGACGCGTTCGTCCACGTCGCCGCTTATGCCCACTGGGTCAACCTGGGGTTCAACCGGGGAGCGGATTTGGACGATCCCGATGGCATCCTGCAGGGCAGCGGCCGGCAGGTCCGGCACATTCGGATTGCCGAGCCCGCGGACCTGCGGAAGCCCGCGGTGCGATCCTTTGTTCGGGCGGCGATTGCCCGGGCCCGGCGCCCCGAGGGAAAGGTGGCCCCAGCCGGGACCAGTGTGGTTCGGGCCATCTACCCGAAGCGGCGACGTCCAAAGTAGCGTCCTTTCCTCGATGAGTCCTGACAATCACGGCTGGTCGGATGTGGGGCAGCCTATTCAGGCTGCGGACCGTTTTCTAACGGGTCCAGCCGGCTGAAAACCAGCTGCGGGCAGGATTGCCCGCCCCACAACTGATGTCAAACACCGAGCCTCGACTTTGTTTCGTCAGCTTTGTTTCGCCCGGCGCTTCGCCACCCAGCCTTCCTTGTTCACCTGGTGGCCGCGGCCGACCGCGAGAGCGCCTTCCGGCACCGGTTTGGTGATCACCGAGCCTGCGCCGACATAGCTGTCGTTGCCGAGTTGCACGGGCGCCACCAGCGTGGCGTTGCTGCCGACGAACGCGTTGTCGCCGATCTCGGTGCGGTGCTTCTTCGCGCCATCGTAGTTGCAGGTGATGGTTCCCGCGCCGATGTTCGTCTTCTCCCCGATTTCCGCGTCGCCCAGATAGGCGAGGTGATTCGCTTTCGCCCCGGCGCCCAGATGCGTCTTCTTCAACTCCACGAAGTTGCCGACGTGCGCGCCGGCGCCCACCTCGTTCTCCGGGCGCAGCCGGGAAAACGGCCCCAGCCGCGCGCCGCGGGCGACGTGCGAGGCCGCGACCAGCGTGTAGGGAAGGATCTCCACGCCGCTCTCGATCCGCGAGGACTCGATGACGCAGCCGGCGCCGACGCGGCAGTCCTCGCCAATCTCGGTGCGGCCGAGGATGTGCGTGAAAGGACCGACGATGGTATCCGCTCCGATGGCCGCGGGCATGTCGATGGTGACGGTCTCGGGCTTCTCGATGGTGACGCCGGCCAGCATCAGCTCGCGGCACTTGCGCGCGCGGAAGATGCGGTCCACCTCGGCCAGCTCGATGCGCGTGTTGATGCCCAGCAGCTCGCTGGCGTCGGCGCTCTCCATGGCGGCCACGGCGTGCCCGGCGCGGGTCAGGATCTCCACCATGTCGGTGAGATAGTACTCGCCGGCGGGATTGTTGGTGCCAATCTCGCCGATGTGCTTCCAGAGCAGATCGGACCGGAAGCAGTACATCCCGGGATTGATGAGATCGATGGCGAGTTGCTCGGGCGAGGCGGCTTTCTGCTCGACAATCGCCTCGACGTTACCGCGCTCGTCGAGCAAAATGCGTCCGTAACCGGTGGGGTCGACCAGGCGCGTGGTGATGAGCGTGGCCGCGGCGCCGCCCCGCTCCTGCGTGTCGATGAGCCGCTGCAGCGTCTCCACCGACAATAGCGGGCAATCGCCGTACAGGACCACGAGCAGCCCGGTGTGATCCAGCTCGCCCCTGCAGACCATCACCGCGTGGCCCGTGCCCCGCTGCTCCTTCTGCAGCGCGAAGCGGACATGGCGATGCCCCAGCGCCGCCTTCACCTCCTCCGCCTGATGGCCCACCACGACCACGATGTTCTCTTCCGCGGTGAGCCCGGTGGCGGTGTTGAGCACATGTTCCACCAGCGGCAGGCCGCCGGCGCGATGCAGCACCTTGGCCCGCTTCGATTTCATGCGGGTACCTTCTCCCGCGGCGAGGATCGCCACGCTGATGCGCGGGTTCATTGCGCTTGCCTCCTGTTGCGGCCTCTTCGCGCGAGGTCGATGGCGATGGCCGCGGCCACCGGCGAGTTGTGGCGGATCTTCTGGTCCTCCGACAGCAGGTTCGCTCCCAGCACTTCGACGCCGAGCGCGCGAATGTGATCGACGTCGTTCACCACCGGGTGCGCGCGCTGCGCCGCGTACCTCTTGCGCATCGCTTCGCTGATTTCGCCGGTGTTGATTATGGCCACACCGGTGAGGCGCGCGCCGGCGTGGTCGTCGATGGCGGCGATGTGATCGGCGGCGCTGAAACCGCTGGTTTCGCCGGGCTGCGACATCAGGTTGATATACGAGGCCTTGATGGCGGGCGATTGCCGAATGGCCTCGGCAATGCCATCCACCAGCAGGTTGGGCACGATGCTGGTGAACAGCGACCCCGGCCCCAGGGTGATCAGATCGGCGGCGGCGATGGCCTCCAGCGTCTCCGGCAACGGTTCGCAATGCTCGGGATTCAGGCGGATGCGCCGGATGCGCGAGCGGCTGCGGCTGATGCGGGTCTCGCCGCGCACCAGCGCGCCCGATTCGAGCTCGGCCACCAGGGTGACGTTGCGGGCGGTGGCGGGATAAATGCGACCGCGGCTGGCGAGGATTTCCGAGGAAGTCCGCACGGCAAGGCTGAAGTCACCCATGACCTGCGTAAGGGCCATGAGGAAAAGATTCCCGAAGCTGTGTCCCTTCAGGCCGCGCCCCGCGCCGAAGCGAAATTGGAACAGGCGCGAGAGCAGGGCTTCGTCCTCGGACAACGCCACCATGCAGTTGCGAATGTCGCCGGGCGGGAGCACGTCGAAGTCGCGGCGCAAACGGCCGGAGCTGCCGCCGTCGTCGCTGACGGTTACCACCGCGGTGATTTCCGCTTGCCGAGTTTCGCCCGCGTATGCCTTCAGGCCGTGCAACAGCGCGGAGAGGCCGGTGCCGCCACCGATACAAACGATGCGCAGAGATTCCATCCTAAGACCTCAGGATCGCAGATTGGCGGCGCACGATGCGTAGCGGCTCTTGCAGATACCATGGACACGCTGCGGCAGCCACGCACTCGCCTGGAACCCCCAAAAACGCGGCTGGCGCCGCGTGTTGGGCATGGCCGGTTCGGCCACCGAACCGGATGAAAACTGCCGGGAGCGGCGAGGGATGAAGCAGGGGAAGGCGGGGCTGAGAGCCCCGCGCGGGCCGAGGGCCTGCCCCACAGGGCCGGACAGCCCTACGGTGTGTTTTCGAGGGTGTCCGGATGGTGCACACTATTCGCGTGTGTTTACGCCGGCGGGGGAACGCAGACACAAGGTGGGGCGGTCAGGCGGATTGCTCGTCGTCGTCGTACACGGGGACTTTTTCCAGGTCTTCAGCTTCGAAAACCTGGTCGCAGTCGAGACAGCGAACGTAGTCGACCCCGTCGCGTCTCGCCAGCATCTCGGTACGGCTGTGCTCGCAGAACATAGGGAGAAGAATATCCCTATTCTAAGCGCGTCCGGAATGCTGTCAAGCCCCGTTTTGCGGCCGAGTCGCACTGCCGAGAGGCCGGAAACCGTGGCCTGCTGCGCAAGGTACCGAGCCGCTCGCGTCAGCAAGTGGTACTAGTATTACTGTGTTGTAAATAGCTGCATCCATTGGGGTTCCCGCCACAGCCGGGTATCGTGGAAGGGATGGGTGTTGCTCAGCCAAGGATCCAGACGGTCGAAGACATTTGTCAACTGATCCGAACGGCCGTGCTGAGCAAGCGTCCTGTTCGAGCGGTGTATCACGGTCGCGATCGGTGGTTCTGTCCGCACCGGTTGGGCCGGAATCACGAAGGGGAACTTCGTGTGCTGGGCTATCAGTACGCCGGCGAGAGCAGCAGCGGGTTGCAGGCAGCCCACTCCCCATCGAACTGGCGTTGTCTGGCGTTGGAGAAGCTCAGCAGAGTAGAGTTGCTCGAAGGCGCATGGCACACAGCGCCCAACCATTCCCGTCCACAAACCTGCATTGCGGAGGTGGACGTGGATACGGAAGATTAGCCGCTTCCCCTGGCTCCGCAGAAGGGACAGTGAGGCAACTGCCCGAGCAGTTGGCGGGCGATGGCGATCCGCAGCGTGGCGATCGATTGGGGATTATGTCGTTCGGGGCGGACGCGGCGACCCTCGCGGGAGGAAGTCCGACGGCAACTCCGGGGCTGATAGTCCAACATGGCCGACACGGACGGAGGGGGAAAAACGGTTCCGCTCACCGATCAGGAACCCGTACGCGGCGATGCACAAGGTGGCGTGGTGATGAAATCCGCGCCAGCCCCGACCTTCATAATGGCCCAGACCCAGTTCCTGCTTGAGTTCCTCGTAGTCGCGTTCGATGATCCAGCGGTGTTTGGCCATCTTCACCAGAGACCGTAACGAGGTCCTCTTCGGTACAGTGGACAGCCAGTACTTCGTGGGCTCCGATTCCTTCCTGGGCCACTCGATCAGAAGCCATTCTTCCGGGTGTGGCTGAGTCCTCTTTTCATCGCGATGGGCCGGACGCACCCGAACCGCAGCGAAACGAGAGCGCAGAGTTTCCCGACTACCCTGACGCCAACCGATGTCCCTCCACGCCGAGGACGGCAAGCTGAGCGCCAGATGCTTTACCGAAATCGGCTAGTGGTCCGCGTTACGCCGCAGGCGCCGGGGAGTTGCCCCGCGACCGGGTTTTCGCGGCAGTGCCGGCAAGGGTTGTGGCCCCGGTTCCCAGACCGTTGTCGATGACTCAATGCCTGCCACATACTGCAGCCCGAGTCTGGTAATGGCCGTACGGAATGGCGTGCCATTCCCATAGCCGGCGTCGGCCAGCACCACGCCTGGTGCCACCTTCGCCGCCAGCGCCTGCCGGATCTGCTGCAAAGCAATCTCCGGCTTGGTTTGAAACTCAATCCCTTCGGGAACCCCGGCCTGCCGGCGGCGCGCCGAATCCTGGCACCATACCTCCGGCAGATACAGCCGCCACGCGATGGGCAAACTCGCGCTCCACGTGCTCACCGATAAACTTACGGCAGCCTGGCAGTTGTCCTGTTTGCCCACCTGACCGCAGTACTGCCGGGCGACTCCGACGGAATGCTTCCCCTGCTTTGGAAAACCGGTGTCATCCACGATCCACGCCACCACCGGAGAGTGTTTCTGCATCGTCGGCAGGACGGTCCGCCGCACTTCGGCCAGCATCTCCTCGTCGTTCCAGGGCGCGTC